>JGI24005J15628_10002198_pt1 | contig 10096 bp, 10 predicted proteins | sample LinPmetageLP40_FD_15628 | JGI IMG/M metagenome (IMG submission 15628) | reverse complement strand
CATTTTCCATTATGTGATGCTCTATGATCATCATTGGATCCTTTAGTAATAGCAGCCATATTAATAGCATTTTTATTTAATCTACTTGTAACATTAAAATTATCTTTATCTATAAAATAGCCTTTATAATTTTCATCTGTTTTTTCTTTATATGGTAAAATATAGTGACCATGTTTTTTATATTTATTATTTTTTACATGAGTTGTAAGACATGTATTTTTAGGATTAAAATTTAAATGACAATTATTCCTATTATTTACTTTCAAATCAAATATATCTCTACGTGTTAATTTACATGTATGTGGACATTTCCGTCCGTCATTTGATATAATTTCAGTACCAGTTTTGTAACATTTTGATGGAATTCCTTTATAATTTACTTCATCTGATTTATCTTTTATATTTCTACATATATTTGAGGCTATATATTCAGTCTTTTCATTATCATAATATGGATATTTTCTAGGAGCAAAATATGATCGACTCTTGAGCCATTGTGATATCCATTTATTTCTTCTGTTTTGTGCTATTTTTGTATTACCTAAATTATATCTGTGAGATTTTTTTGCACCAGCCAGTGCAGCCTCAGCTCCAGCCAGCACTGCAATCATGGCTATCGCCGCCGCCGCAGCAACAACAGCCATCAAGATCAAATTGGGTGCTGCTACTTTGACTGCGTATGCAGATGCTATGGCCATACCAGGTATAACGGTTTTTATTGTATAATCCCTAGTTTTTCTACGTTTTTCAAGTTTTTTTTCTTGTATATCAATGTATGTAAAATAAGCATCTTCATGACAATTAAAACAATTAGGAACACTCGTATTTATTCCATCGCTTTGAGAACATTTTTTGGCAGTTTTATACAACAATTGATCTTTTGATCCAGCGATTCCTTCTCCAGTTTTTTTAAAATCTATATAATATGGCATAATGTAGTTTCCCTTTATATTTTCTTTTTTATTTGTTGCTATAGATGTTGGAATAGGTTCTTTAATCGGTGATTGTTGTACATCGTGTATTTGTTCATAACATTCCCTTTCTTCTAGTGGTTGTGGAACTAATTTAGTAATATCATCTACATTATGTTTTTTATATTTAAGATTGGTTGTATCTAATGTAAATGCATTACATTCAGATTCATTGCAATCTTTTATAGCATCATCTTTTCCACCCTCATTCCAGTCTGTGTTTTGTTGTGTATCTATTCCACACGACTTTATCTCATTTACTTTATAAAATTGGCTATCGTCTATATTTTCCGTATTTACATTAGGTACAATAGTATCATCATTACTAATTCTATAACAAATCTCATGTTCGGAGTTTTCCATTGATGCACCACTTTGTTTCTTAAACATGTGATAATTATTATTATTCATTGTAAAACTATCGCAGTCATCAATGCTATCACACATTTTGATTGCTTCTTCTATTTTATTTTTTTGGGGTTTAAACACAGATGTTGATTGTAAATTAGTTTTAGTGAGCGAATCCGATTTATATGTTACTGGACTACCTATTTCAACTCCAGAACATTTTTTTCCCTTATACCCACTATATGTATTCGTTCTATCAACTGGTATAAATGATTTAAAACATTTTCTATTACTATTATTTCCAATTTGTAAATTATGGACATTTGCTTTATGTAACATAAATTTTTGTTTTGATTTATCATACGTAAATGATGTACATTCTGAATTATTGTTACATGTATCTTTAGCTTGTTCTTCTGTGCCAGAATTCCAACTAATTCCAATATTATTACTTGTATTACAATATTTATCATTATATTCTATATATTTTTTTGGTGATGCAGATGGTATATATGTAACAAAACATTTTCTATTTGGATTAACACCTTTTGCTAAAGTATTTACATTTACATCGTGTAATTGGTATTGTTTATCTTTGTCTATCTTACCATCTTTTAATGTAAATGCTGTACATGATACATTTTCGTCACAAGCCTTTTTGGCATCTTTTTCAGTAGCACCACCTTTTTCTGGTAACCATCCTTTATGTAAATTATTATTTGTCATACAATATCGATTCTCATGAACTAAATAGTCTTTTTCTTTACTAGATGGAATACTATTTGTAGTATCAGAACATTTGATATTAATATTTTTTTCTTTTTCAGCATCGGTATTACCGTGCATCATCCCATTTAAAGAATTTTCCATCAAATATGAACGTTTACATTCGCGTATTTGTTGATCAACACATTGTTGTTTACATTTAGTCATGTACTCTTCACCTTTGCAGGTTTTGTCATAAATATATCTTCCAAATTCTGACCAATCGCTTCTATTATACATGTTGTCAGTATAATCATGGTCTGGTTTTTGTTTTGTTATACATCTTATTTGAGTCTCATCCGTTATGATTGGTGGTTTAACATATCCTTCTTGAATTTCTGGATTTTTATAATTATTACTCAATCTCATACCTCTTTCCCCATCTAATACTTCTAAATCACTGTATTGTATACATTGCTCATTATTTCCATTCACAAAACACATTTTGTCGGGTAAATCATCAAAATCGGTAATTTTACAGTCTTTATTTTTTGATGATGATTTATTACAATCATGATTATAGTATATTTGTTCTCCATCTTTATAAAATTTAGGACCATCTACTTTTCCAGATATTAATTCAATATTTTCTTTATTAATACAATTATTTCCAAAACATAATTTATCATTTATTTTAATTTTATCTGTATTTTTAGTATTATCTATAATCAAATTATTTTTACTTAAATCAAGTTGTTCTATTTTATTATAATTTTCTAATTCATCAGGATCTACCCCATAAAATACATTTTTACCATAAATATTTTTATTAGTTAAATCTATTTTAACTGGTTTTTCTGTGGTATTAAAATTTTCATTATATATTATAATTTTGTAGGTTACATACAAAATAATAATTACTAAAAATAAATTTATTAGTGCCATATTAATATTATAAATTATAATTATTCTGATAATCTTTGATTTATTTTATCTATTTGTTTATACAAATCATTGATTTCTCTATTTTTAAAACTTAAATCATCAGTCGTAGAATCTTTTACATCTTTTCCTCTTAATAGACTCTTATTATAACACATATCTTTTGTTAATTTTTTTATATCATAAATATTTTTTAAATGTCTCCCTAATGGCGTTCCAGTATCAAAAATATCATCTAAATATTCGTATCCTATTTTTGATTTTAATATGTCATATTTTGATAGTATAATATCATTTTTATTTTTAGTATAATCTCTAATATTTATGAATTCTGAACTCAATTCAGGTTTTAATTGTTTTAATATTCCATTACTACTTGATGCTATAAGACAACCATCATAATCATACATCAAATCATATACTTTAGTTTTATTTATTTTTTTTTTATCCCAATACTCAGTACGCCAATTTACACCTTCCTTTGTGTATATATAATTATCAAATAATCCAATACCTATCATATTATTATCTTTATCATACATTATTTTACTCATGGGTATATCATTATTTATAGGACCAATCCAGTCCTCTTTATTATAACTTTGTGTATCTACATTTTTTTCATATATTTGACCATCAAAACTACTAACACCTAGTAATTTTGATGTCATTAAATCAAAACAGATGCTTTGTATATTAGTATCCGACCCTATTTTTTTCCAGCCTTCATATAATAATTCATTTTTAGTTGTATTTGAAGATAAGTTAGTTTGTTTGTAAATATTGTATATTGGTTTGTTATTTTTGTAGTATAACCCAACTACTAACATTTCTTTAAATTCATTATATAGTATATTATTTATAATAATATTTGGTATAGATTTATCTATTTTAACAATAGTACTTTTATCCCATTTATTATCATCTAAAGAATTAGTTTCATAAAAATTTGTTCCATTTGTTAATATATTATTATTACTACTTGCTATAAATGTTCCAAAATATTTAGTTGTATTATTACTACTTGTATAAGGTGATAATATTAATGAATTAATATTATCATTTTTAACTATATTTGTAGTTGAAAAATGTTCTACATTATACATATCATAAATTTGTATAAGTAAAAATACAACTACTATCAAATATAATAATATCATAATTTTATCATTCATATTAATATTAAGTTAGATTTATTTTTACTTTATTTCGATTTTTAATATTATCTATACCTTTTATTATTGCATTATATTTTTTAGAAGAAACATTATGAGATGAAATTCTGTCTATATTAGTATTATATATATCATGATTTGTTTGTTGTCTATATAATTCTTTAATTTTAGCTTCTAGTTTATTAATGTAATTTTTTTTTTTTTCTATAATATCTTGACTAAACCTCTTGAATACCAGATTTTTTTTGTTTGGTTTATCTAATTTTCGTAATTTTTCACAAAATTTATTTTCTATTTCATTATTTTTATTTGATATATCAAAAAAATTTTTACCAGATTCTTCATCAATATATATTGTACTAGGATTATTTAATTCGTTAATAATATATCCTATTTCAGTCTCTTTATTTATTAAAGTATTAGCGGTGTTCTGTAAACTTCCTTTTAGTGCCGTATCCTTTGCATCGGATGCTGTATCTAATGATACTATAGATGATGAAGTTACCATTTTACTACATTTGTCAACCGTATTTTCTTTTAAATATTTAAAAAAATCATACATTGATTTTACTTCTATTTTAGACACAGTTTTCAATAATGATACAAGATTAGTATATTCATCTGACTGATCGTCTCCTGGGTTTATATTAGAATTAACCCCCAAATTAATCGATAATATTTGTTTTGGAGTTTCTAAATCATTATTTAAAAAATTCAACAATTTGTTATCTGTTATTGTTGATAATTCTTTACACTCGTTATTACTATTTTTATTGAATTCATTATATATTGGGTTATTGTTATTTATGATTGAGTTACAATACTCATCTATTGATGTATTCAATACATTATAAAAACTATTTTTATATAGGGTTGAATCATATGATAATTGTTGAATCTTTTGACTCAATTCATAAATTTTTGATAGATTTATAATTAATGTACTACTATTACTATTTATTTCCGTTAATGATTTTTTAGTTTTACCAGTTCCAATAAAATTAATTATTTTTATACATGTAATATGTAATTCTTTCATTATTCCAACATATTTTTTTAAAAAATTTAAATATAGTATCATTATTTCTTTAAACACTACATTATTAGATTTAGTATTAGATTGAAACGATTCTTTGTTATTACAAAAAATAAATATTAGAAAAAGTATTATTAATATTATTATTATTCTAGATATAATCATTAATAATATAATATAAAAAAAAATATCAATCAAAATTATTATATATATATGGTAAGTTTTGTTTCAATTTATTTCCATCACAATTATAACATTTATCGCTTAATTTATTTTTATCAATATTTACATAATCTTTTGTATTCTTAATGTCGCATTTTTTACCAGGAGAATTTAAATTTTTTTTTAATGCATCAGATAAATTCAATTCAAAATTGACATTATTTGGCTGTAATAAATCATCTTTTTCCAACTTTTTAATAAAATCATAATTTTTATCAAGATGTTTTTCTTTTTCTTTTCGACAACTGTTATTTTTGTCAGATTGCTGTTTTTCTTTACTACTCAATAATTTTACTATATTCTTTAATTCTAATATTTTTTTATCTAATTCTTCAAGTTCATGGAATGTTGATTCATTGTATTCAATTTGTTCTTTTTCATATTTGATTTTATTTCTTTCTTCAATTTCGGTACATCTTTGTTCGGCAACTTCTAAAGAATTAAACATATTTACTAAATTTTGAGCACTATATTTATCGGATTCGAAATTTTCTATAGTATTACATTTTAAATAAAATAGAAGAATAATAATTAATATTAGAAATACAGTAAAACAAAGTATTTTTAATTTCATATAATAAAAACATATATTTTAATTGTTAGCAAGGACAAAAAAAATTAAACAGAACCATCTAATGGTTTTCTATGTAAATCAGGACATATAGTTGTTTGTAACCATGGACTAACTTGAACTTGTGGATTTGGTGGTTCGCTTCTTAGTCCACGATTTGCATTTCTTAAACTACAGCCTTGAGTATTTACTCCAATATGATGACCAGAATTTAATAAATTTTTAACACAAATATCACCTGGTGTATTTGGATTATTTTGAGAAAAATCGGAGTTCGTATCACTTGGTAACAATTGTAAACAGTTCAATTCATCATTGTTTTTCAATTCGGCATTATTTTGAACATCGTTTTTGTATACGCCTGAAACTTCATTATTTACTAATACCCCATTTTCAACAACATTACCATCTACATTCCCATTACCATTACCATTACCATTACCATTACCATTACCATTACCATTACCATTACCATTACCATTACCATTACCATTACCATTACCATGATTATCAAAATATTCTACATTTAATGGACTATTATCATCATCAAAATTTTCTACTGGAGAAGCATTGAAATTATTATAATTTTCAGATGTATCATTCAATAAAACATATCCAAAATATCCAACAACTAATATAACTATTAATGAAATTAATACTGACAATTGTTTACCTATTGATTTTTTTAATAGATTAATCACAATTAAAACTATACATCCACAAACAATCAATAAAACTAATTTATTTACATTATTATCTAAACTCAAATCCATTGTATATAATTAAAACATATAATTTTTTTTTGTAATATACAAAAACTAATTAATAAATTCTTTTAATTTATTAAATTTATTTTTCATATTTTCAATAATATTATTTTTTTCATCAATTAATAATTCATATTCATGTATTTTTTCTTTCAATAAATCATCTTCATTCACATCATAGTCTATAACAACATTTTCAATGTCAGTATTATCTATATTTACTGATACTAAATCATTATCTTCATTTGTTTCTAAATCATTAACTTCATTTATTACATTGCCATCTTTTTCCAAATCAGTATTTTCATTTGTTTCCAAATCAATATTTTCGTTTATTACATTGTCATCTTTTTCCAAATCAGTATTTTCATTTGTTACTAAATCAGTATTTTCATTTGTTTCCAAATCAGTATTTTCATTTATTACATTGTCATCTTTTTCCAAATCAGTATTTTCATTTATTACATTGTCATCTTTTTCCAAATCAGTATTTTCATTTGTTTCCAAATCAGTATTTTCATTTGTTTCCAAATCAGTATTTTCATTTGTTTCCAAATCAGTATTTTCATTTGTTACTAAATCAGTATTTTCATTTGTTACATTACCATCTTTTTCTAAATCAGTATTTTCATTTGTTACATTACCATCTTTTTCTAAATCAGTATTTTCATTTGTTTCTAAATCAGTATTTTCATTTGTTACATTACCATCTTTTTCCAAATCAGTATTTTCGTTTATTACATTTTGTTTAATTATAACATTTGGTTCTTCATTAAATTCTATAGTATCTGTTAATTCACTATTAATGTTTGGCATTTGTTCATCATTATCTTCCATATCTGTCAACAAATTATCATTAATAATATAATTAGATGCACCTTCAGATTGAAAAACCTTAATCTGTAATGGAACCCATTCACAAATGACTTGTTGTTTTAAAAATCGTAATCCTTGTAGTTTTAATACACATAATATTTTAGAATCCATTTTGATATCATGATAATTTATTGTATTATTGTTTGAATTATATATATTACAACTAATATCACCTTTAATAACTGGTATTTTAATTTTTAGTGATGGTGGTTTATTTGCTTTTCCATTTTTAACTGGTGATTTATAAAATTCTTCAACAATATCCAATGGAAATTCTTTACTAAACCATTTACTACTATTTGTATGAATCTTGGTAATATTATATTCATCCATATTTGTGATAAATTCATAAAATGGCCAGTGTGTTTTATCAAAATCAAGTTCAGTATAACATCGTGTATCATTTTTAATAATACCTTTATTGCTATGTAGTCTAGGAGATTGAATATAAATTGGATTGTTATTGTACAATGGAATAGACATATAACTTCCACCCTTTACCTTTTCGGGATCATTGTATATAATTTTATTTAAATCTATAGTTTTATAATCTAATATTTCAATAGATGACATTTATAAATAAAATACTGTTTTTTTTAATATTTAAAGAACGCAATTAATATATTATAAGTTCTTTAATTGTATACTTGTAATAATATTTATCATTTTTATACCATAATTTATTAAGACTTAAATATAGTTTACATTCCATATTTTTTTCTATATCATAAATTGTCATATGTTTATTTTTTAAATCTTTAATGGTTGTTAATATTTGTTTATTTTTTTCTAAAAATTTAGTGTATATTATACTATTTCTATCTGTATATCGTAATTGTGAATTTAGACATGTCTTTTTAATATCTAATAATTCTATAAATTTATTTTCCAACTGTTCTATAAAATATTCAAATAATTTTAAGTTATTTGTTTCTCCATCTATTTCACAATTCAAAAAATAATTATTGAATTTAGTATCTACCCCAAATGGAATCAATAATTTTGGAGTCCAAAAATGTAATGGCATATTGTTATATTTTATATCATATGAATTTTTTAGTGATTTTTCTAAAGATATATGATTTAAGTCAATTGAATTAATATTCATTAATAAATTGGAAGTTTTTTTTTAAAATAAAAAACCTTAGTGTATCTTAATGATAAACAATTTGACAAACAAATTATTTGATAAATTACTTGAAAATTTAAATACACCCGAAAATATTAATAAAATACAATTGACATTACTTGAACCAATTATTTCATATACTTATAATCGTATTTATCCCTATTTCATGTTAATTATAATAATCTTTATACTTACGTTTATATTAGTGCTTATAATATTAGGTATTTTATTGAAAAAAATATTATATTAAACATATAATGAGTCACTTATCTCAACTGTCAAATGATATAATAGAATGGGATTCCCAAAATGTTACAATTAAAAAACTTAATACTTATTTAAAAAACATAAAAGAAAAAAAACATACTCTTGAAGTATCTATATTAGAAACTATAAAACATAACAATTTAACACAAAAAAAACTTAAACTGGAAAACAATCATATTTTCTATAATACTACTTATACTATGCCGCCATTATCTAATAAATTATTAGAAACTGTATTAGATGAATTTATAGATAGTAAAGTTAAAGACCAAATATTAGATAAAATTAGAAAATTTAGAGAAAACAATAAAATAGAATCTGTAAATCTTAAAAAAAAATCTATTTATAGAAAAAAATCAAACAAAAGTAGAAAATCAACATAATTTGCGTAAAAACATTAGTAATAATATATAATTATATTCTAAATAATTAAATGGAATGTGCTTGGGGTAAAAAAACTAAATTCAATACAACTATAGAACATATAAAGAATGATACCAAAAAAAAAACACAAATTAAAAATGAAACTATAACAGAAGATACATTATATACAGCCAAAGAATTAATCTATTGGTCTTCTAAAAATAGTGGTAATGAATTAGTATTTGACAAATTGCTTGATGTACATGATGACGTCCAAACATTTTTGAATTCACATAATCTTAAAATAAAAACAGATAAAGAACTATTTTTAATGAAATTACTATTATTTGTTTATGATAATACTGCGTCTTAATATATATGTATTATTTATGTTGTATTTATAATGATTACTGCCGAACAACAAATTGATTTTTTTCTATCATATTATTCATATGATATTATCCAATTTTTTAATGAATTAAAATTAAAATATAAAAATAATGATATTCTTAATAAATGTGATAAAAATAGTACAAGCAATTTTATAGAATTACTTTTAGATAATGTCGAATTAAAAGATATGTATAGTTAACAAATACATTTATAGTTTTGCCAGATCACCATCATTTCAAGGACCATTTGGACCATTTGGACCATTTGGACCATTTGGACCATTTGGACCATTTAGACCATTTGGACCATTTGGACCATTTGGACCATTTAG
>JGI24005J15628_10002195_pt1 | contig 10099 bp, 7 predicted proteins | sample LinPmetageLP40_FD_15628 | JGI IMG/M metagenome (IMG submission 15628) | reverse complement strand
CTTTTTTTTTTTTTGGATAGTTTTTTTTTATATAAACGATTCTTTTTTATAGATTTATTGTATTTCATTATAAATATTAGAAATATTATAAATATTATAATTTTGTAAAATCATAGGAAGATTCTAAATTATTTTTAAACTGATCTATATATTTTTGTTGTTTTTCTTGTTTCATATTATTCCATAAATATATTGCTTTTATTTTTAAATCTTGAGATTTATGATCTATAATATCTATTCCCATCAATTTATTATCTATATTAATTGATTTAATAATTTTATTCTTTTTATGTTGTAAGAACAATTCAAAAGCTTTATTATTTATATTTTCTAAAGACATTATATTTATTAATATTTAAAAGATATATTTAATATTACATTATGACGCAAAATAAACAACTTCTAATAAATAATTATGAACCTATAAATACATATAAATATGTAAATAATAATAAAAAAATATATGGAATATATGTTATTTTATTGATAATTCTTAGTTTGTGTATAGTAAATACTATTTTTTTTGTAAGAATTAATAATTTAATTAATATTTTTAATCCAACTATTAAACACTATTTAGAAGATAAACAACTATAAACAACATGTTTCAAATAACTTACTTGTTACTAAATATGGATTCATATTTGAACTAGGCCTTCGATCCTCGAAATATCCACATTTATTATTAAATGTAGATGTTGGTATTCTTACAGATGATGTTCTTGATCCAATACCATAAGAAAATGTATCATAACTAGATGTTTCACATTTTCCAGTCATTCTTAAACTGTTATTTTCACCATATACATTCATATGTTCTTTGTGTTTTAATTCTAATTTTTCAATTGCTTCATGTATTGTTTTTAATCCATTTTCTTCTCGCATTGTTTTTGTGCTAAAATTTGTATGACATCCTGATCCATTTACATCACCTAATATTGGTTTTGGTTGAAAATTAATAAGAACTTCATATTTTTCCGCAATTCGTTGGATAATATATCTTGAAATTAAAAGTTGATCACTAGCATTTATTCCACATACTGGACCTATTTGATATTCCCATTGTCCTTCAGCAACTTCAGCATTTATACCTGATATATCTAAATTCGAATACAAACAGGCATCGTACATTTCATCCATAATTTTACGTGTTTTATGATTAATTCCTATCCCACAATAATGCTTTCCTTTTAAATTTAAATTTTTAACATTTAAAGGTTGTTTAGAATTCATATCAATCATAAAAAATTCTTGTTCTATACCATACCATGGTTCTTCATCTAATTTACTTTTAAAAACATTATTTGCTTTTACTCTATGATTATTATTTAATGGATTATTATTAGTATCATACGTATCACATAATACTAAATAATTATTTCCTTCTCTAAATGGACATTTATAAATAGCACAAGGATTTAAAATAACTTCAGAATTTTCACTATCTGCTTGTTCAGTAGATGATCCGTCATAATTCCATTTTGGGATATCTATTATTTTTAAATCATATGGATTTTTACAAATATGTTTCATTGTTCGTGCTTTAGACCTTAAATTATTATGTCCATCCAACCATACATATTCAATTATACTATTCATATTAATATTAATATTAATATTAATTTTCTTTAAATAATAAAAATATAATATTAATATATTTTATAAATGAACAAAAATATAATTTTCTTAATTATAATTTTGCTTTTAATTTTTTGTATGTTATATAAAAAAGAACATTTTAAGATTAGTCAAGCTTTTAAAGAAAACAACCATAGTTTACTTAAAAGCATAGGAAGTGGCTCTTCAGGAAGACCTGATTGTAGTTTGAAAGATAATGGAAAATGTCGAAATTATGCTTGGTATGGAGATATGGGGTCGAACAAGATGTGTTGTACAGGTAAATATATTAATGAGAATGGAACAATAAGTGGATGGCCATCGGGCAAAGGAAGATTAAAACAACCTGCAGGTGGACAATTTGGTTGGTGGAATCAATATTCAAAAGGTAATCCAAAGTGTAATAATGGTTACAGAGCACCTAATAGCAATTTTAATAAAGGAAAATGTGATGAAGCAATGAGAAGAACACTTAATGAATATGTATTTAAATCGCCTTATGATAAAATGTGTTGTAATATTCCAAATGATAGCAAGAGTAAGCAGATTTATGATGATAATCCTCAATTATTAAGACCAGGACAGACATTCGGATATAATAAAGACCCATTAACAAAATTACAAAAGAAACACGGCTCTCCTGGAGGACAATGGGGGTGGGATTTAGATGGTTGTAAGGCAGGTTGGAGAGCACCATATACTGATGTAGCAAAAACAGAATGTTCTAATAAAATTTCAAAAGCAACAGCTAATAATTCATATAAACCTAGACGTGATAATTTAGTTAATTGTTGGAATAATCCATCGGGACCATTTGATGTTAGTATCATTCCTAAAACATTATCACCAACGGAAACGAGTAATTACTTAAATAATAATCCTGATTTATTTGATAAGTTTAAAGATAACGATCTTAAAAACCATTGGGAAAATGAAGGTATAAAAGACCCTAGCCGTGCTTTTTCATATAAATATAAACTTCCGATAACATTAGATGATAAACAAATAAAAATGTTCAAAGAACTTCATTCTAATTTATTTACAAATCATGATGTATTTTTTGAACATATAAAAACAAAAGACCCTTTATTTATATTAAAAGGAGAAGCAATAAAATTTGGCATGCCAATTGGGGCAGCAGCGACTTATTGGCATCATCATATTTGGAAAGTAAAACACAAAATACCATTGGATAAAAAATTATCATTTCATAAGAGTCCAGATAAATTAACTGATGCAGAAGCTGACCACTTTGTAAAAGAACATCCCGACCTTTTTAAAACAAATAAATTTTGGTCTGATGCTGTCAAGAAGACTGGTGCCAGGTCTACGGCCAGAAGCTATTGGGGTCACTACGGTAAAAAACATCCAACAAGAAAATATACATTTGCAAGAAGAGCTGCTTATATTCCAGATAAATTAACTGATGCAGAAGCGGACCAATTTGTAAAAGAACATCCCGACATTTTTAAAACAAATAAATTTTGGTCAGATGCTGTCAAGAAGACTGGTGCCAGGTCTACGGCCAGAAGCTATTGGGGTCACTTCGGTAAAAAACATCCAACAAGAAAATATACATTCTCAATTCCCAAATATATAAATGAAGAACAAGCAAAAAATTTCGTGGAAAATAATCCAGATTTGAAAAAAGCATTTACTAATGAAGTATATTGGAACACTATTTCTTTGGAAAAAGCATTTGCTAGTGATAAGTTTTTTAATACATTATGGAAAATAATTTGTAAAATGGAAAGTTTTCAGAATTCATTTTTTATTACTTGGATGACATATACTGACGAACAATTAAAAAATTATAAAGAAAATAATACAGATATCTTCGGCACATCACCGTATAATAAATCTGCTGATAAAGATAAACTTATAAAACATTATCAAACTGAAGGATTTAAAGATCCAGATTTACAAAAATCATTTATAACTAAACTTTGTCCTAAAAATGATCAAAAAAAAGCATATTTTGAAACAGGAGTAAAAAATACAGTGGGTCAAAATACAATATGTTGTCTTGCTGGAAATTTATCAACTGGAACAGAAACGCCTGATGGAGAAAGTCCTGGACCTGGATGGAGTAAAAATAAAGATGGTTGTATTGGTGGGTATAGAGGTCCTGATGGACCTGATTATAGAAAATCTTGTAATAACACAGCTTTAATAACAGAACATGAAAATGTTGATAAAGCATCAAAAGCATTTATAGATGATGATTTGCCCTCTGGTAAAGGGAATTTAAACTATATTTGTTGTAAACAACATCCTAATGTATGGTTCTCAAAAAAAGAAAATAAAAATGGATGTACTCCGGCACACCCATACCGTGCTTTATCAAATGATGATAATAAGATTAGTTGTTTAAATACAGTTCAAGGAAATTGTGATAGTATTACACAACCTGAAGCGATAAGAGGTAGAAAATGGAAATCTAAATATATTACAAGAGAATGGGGGGAACCAGGACCTGATGAAAATACTCCTTTAGGAGAAAAATTTAATACATTTTGGGACTGTCCTCTAAGAGATATTCAACAATGTTCTTCTAAATGTCTTAAAGCAAAAAAATTAGATTATGATAATTTTCCTAGTGCATTTAAAGATAATAATGATAATAAAGACGAAGCAATACAATCAGATTATGCTTGGGAATTTAGAAAATTAAGAGAAAATAAAACAGAAACAGAAAATTATGAAAAAAGTCTTGAATGGGATAAAAAATGGGGGGAAAAAAATTGGACACATTCTACAAATAAAATATATCTTAATTCTGATAATGTAACTGAAAGAAACGCAAAACTTGAAGAAATTGGTAATAAAATATTATCAGAATTTCATACAGATAAAAGACAAGCTCTTTATACACTTACGAGTTGTAATAATTGTTGGTTAGACGATAAAGGTCTGCTTAAGGAAAATGGACAAAGCGCTGTTTGTGATAAATCCAAAAGAATAATAATATCTCAAGAAACATTTGACGCATTATTTGAAGTAGCAACTGACACTGCTGGAAAAAATATCAGTTTTGAAAAATATGCTGAAGAGTCGGGAACAAATAAAAAATGTGGTCGTCTTAATACTAAAAACCAAGAAAATAAATTAAGTTTACATAATGGTGGTAATGCAAAACATATTATTCAAGTAAAAGGTAAAGGAACACTTTATTTTATGGATTTGATAAAGTGGACTAAAGATCATAATCAGGCAGCGGATGATAGAATTAAAACTATAATAAATTATGATACAACAGATGAATATTCAGATAGAATATATTGTTTAAATAATAATTTAAATTATGAAAATTATAAAAAATTCTTAGACGAAAATGGAAGACAACCTTCTTTTGATGCTAATAAACTTGGTTTGAAGTCACGTTTATCAGAAATGACACCCAATGAAAAAAAATATTTTAATAATAATAAAGACATGATGACACGTGAAGAATTAGTAAGAGAAGCAAATGAGTTAAAAGGTTATATATGTGGTCATAATACAAAACATATGAACGATGGAAAATATCCACATGGTTATACGAATTGTAAATATGATGGTAAAAGCCGTAATAGTAGTGATTGTCTTATACGTAAATTAGGTAGCACAAGAGTTTGTGAAAGAAGAATATATGAATTATCTGAATCTGATAAAAGAATTGGTTATTCTGGTATATTTGATAAATTACAAATATTTGACCTTGATGCCCTTCATACAAACGGATTAATAAATAAAACATTAAAGAATCGTATGGATAAAGAAATCAAAGATATAGTAGATTTAAATTCAAGTATCAAACCTTGGAAGTATCACGATTTAGATAGCAAATGTAGATCTTGGTGTGTAGGCCAAGCTGGATTAGGAAGAATACAAAGAAGAAATATTAATAGAACTGACTATGAAAAATGTAGAGATGGTTGTAGAAAATGTAAAGCAGAAACAGGAATAACAGTGGTAGGTGTTATTATAGGAGTAGCATTAGCAATAGTATTATCTTATGGAACAGCAACACCTGCTTTAGGTGCTGTTGGTGCTGGTGCTGGTGCTGGTGCTGGTGCTGGTGCTAGTGCTACAACGATAGGTGCTGGTTTATCTGCAGCTGCAGGTGGGTTAGGAACTACCGCTGGCTCTGTTGGAACTACTATTGTTACAACTGCTTTGAGTGCAATTCCTGGAGGTAGTGCTATTGGCAGTATGATGGGGATTGCAGGTGGGGCACTAGGAGGTGCTGGTGCTGGTTTATCAGGCGCGGGAGCTGTAGCAGGATTTTTTGGTGTTGGTGCTACAGCAACAGGCGCATTAGCAGGCACAACGGCGGGAACTGTGCTAGCCACAACTTCTTCAGTATTTGGTGCTCTTTCATCTATTAAAACACTAGGAGATTTAATTTATGCTGCTAAAACTAATAAATCATATAATTATGATAATTGTTCTGGCGAAGATGGGTGGGCTGGTATAACAAAAAAAAAACATGGAAGTCCAGATGCAGCTGGTAATATGCAGTCGCAAATTATTTCATTTTCAGAAGGAGAAGTTGAATCATGGAAACAGAAAGATTCAGGTAGAATAATCACTATGGGTGATGAGAATGGAAAGCCACTTATAAATGAAAAAAAGGTACAATATTGTGCTGATGCTTTTAATCCAAGTAGATTAAGGGTGGCTAATAATAAAGATTCCAGAGAAAATAATAGTAAAAGGGTTTCAAAAGAAATTTATGATGCGAATATTGGATTAGGTAAAGATAAAAGTGATACTACACCAAGAGAACATACATATTTTGCTGATTGTAATCAGTGGGGTGTAAATAATGGAATACCTAATGGATTTTGTTTACCAAAATATGAAGATACTGTTGGTATAGCAGAACGTGCTGCAATAGGAGCAGCAATTGGTTCATTTCTACCTGGCATTGGAACAGCTATAGGAGCAGCAGTAGGATCACTAAGTGCTGATGGTGCTACCGCAAGTAAACATTATTGTGAATCTGGTAAATCTAAATTAGATCTTACTTCTGAAAATTACCATGATACATCAGGGCAATATTTATTTCAACATGATCCTGCAAGTTTAGCTGATGATCCTAATCATTTAAACCGTGTTGAAATTAAAAAAGAAGACTTACACAAATATCCGTGGTTTAAGGGTGAATTCCTTGATTATTCAAAAATTGATGCTTCTGGTGGTGGAAAAGTAACAACCGATATGATACAAAAAAATAGACTTAAATTAGTTCATAATACTATTATTAGTAATCCTGCGTTTGATCCGTATCCTGCAGGAACATCGGAACAAAAAGCAAAAATTATTTGGAATCAAGCAAATTTTTCAGAAAAAACAGTATTGGCTGGGTATGAAGATAATATATTTAATACTAGTTATATTCAGAAAAATAAAAATCATCCATTTTCTAAATATGCTGTGCCAATTAATCAAAATTCTGATATTAAAAAAATAAAATGTGGTAGCAAAGATAGTGGAACTACTGGTTATGTTTGTGTTGCATAATTTAATAAATTATAATTTAATAATTTTAACACCACATTGATTAGCAAATTCTGCTACTAACTCATCATTTTTATAATCATTAATATATTTAATCTCAGAAATACCTGAGGCTAATAATATTTTAGCACAATTAATACAGGGATAATGTGTTATATATGCTATAGATTCTAAGCAACTTACAGTTCTTTTAGCACAATCGGCAATAGTATTTTGTTCAGCGTGAACTGTAGATTGTTCATGATTATCTCTTACTATAGATTTATGTGGACACCCAGGAAGAAATCCATTATAACCTTGAGCTATAATCCTATTATCTTTTACTAATATACATCCAACATTTAAACGATTACAGGATGATCTTTTAGAAGTTACTAATACCATTTCTTTAAAATAATCATCCCAACTTGGTCGGTTCATAATATAATAATATTATTAATATGCTTAAATACTAATTATTATATATTAATATATGAATACAACATATATATCTATCAACACAGAACCCTATGTGTATGTATTAGTATTTTTGTTACCTATAGCATGTCTTTGCTCTATTGGATTATTTATGTTCTGTGCTAAAAAATATTGTTAATTATAAAATTGATTTAAATTTATATTTAAGTTGATTATTAAGTTTGATATCGTAAAACGAATGAATTTAAAATTGTCTTCATCCCACATGGATGATTTCGGACCGAGCGGGTCAAATACAACATACATGTCTAATGAAACATATGATAATGATGATGATTATGATAAACAAAAGTCGTATGTGTTTATGATAGCATTTTGGCCTTTAGCTGCAGCAGCATTATTTATCCTGATTATATTTTATTTAGAATGTGTTCATTTCCCAATTAAAAAAAAAATAAATAATTGTATATGTAAATATCGCACATATTTTGAACAACAAAAGGCTCCGATTGTTAATAATAAATTGAATAAAAAATATATTGATATTCTAAACAAATCTAACAAAGTTATTTTAAACAAATCTATGCCACAAAACTTGAGCAATGTAAATGAATGTGCGATTTGTATTGAAGTTATTACTAATAAAGAATACAATTCAAAACATTCAGTAGTACCTGATTGTGGACATTGTTTTCATAAAACTTGTCTAAATAAATGGGTTTCACAACAATCTTCAACTGGAAATGTGCCAAATTGTCCTGTATGCCGTGGAGATATTGTTAGAAAAAGTGATATGAAAGAATACACTGTTATAAACATGTCTTATGATAGTGATAGTGATACATTTTCATTAAATGATTATTAAACAATGTAATAAACAAATATAAATAGTGATAAAAAATCATTAGATTGATTCAATTGATGATAGTGTAGCCAGATATTATAATGATTAAAAATAATCTTTATAATATGTAATGATAGAAAAAGTTTTAATGATAGTAATAATTTTTTTTATCATATATTTTTTAAATAAAATATCAATAGAAAAATTTAATAATAATATCAACAAAATTAATATTAAAATTCATATTATAAATACCATCCCTACAATAAAAAGCCAAAAAATCCGTAACTATTTCACATATCCTTATGTAAAAGTAATGTTAATAAAAACACTTAATGATATATTTAAAAAAACCAATAAACACTTTAATTTAGAAAAAATAATAGAATATGATTATAGAAATAATTTAAGAAATAAATATCAACATATTTCTTCTAATAATAATAATTCTAAACATATTACTGATAAAGAAATAAATCAATTTATTAATAATGATATTGATGTATTTAATAAAATTATAACTTATGATAATCCACCTATATTATTAGAAGAACTTGTAGATAATATGTGTGATGAAAATGCATTTGACTTAAAACATAAACATATTATTGTAGTTCCATATTTAAAAGAAGGTATTTTAAAAATAAATAATAAAATAATAATAGGCTTGTATAAAAATGATATTGAAAAAACAATTCCACATTTATCTAATACATTATGTAATAATTGGATTAATAATTATTATAATGATATAATTTCAAAACAGAATATTAAAGAAAAAATAGCAAATTCGAAAAGTAAATGTGATAAAATGAAATATGCTCCCCAATTAAATAAAATAATTAAATCAATTGATACAAATCGATATTATATTAAATATATAAAAACGATTGAAATTTTAGCACATTTATTAAATATAGATAATAGTGATATAAACATATCACAAAAATATGATAGTAATTTATTTACAAGTGACTATAATATAAATAAGTGTGATGTTGTTCAAGATAAAAATAAACTATTATGTAATACAAGTTTAAACTACATGTTTGATTCTAAATTAGATAATGATAATATAACTTCATTATTACAAAATCATATAGAAAATCCAAACTTAAATGATTCATTAAAAAATAGTTTAACTGAAGATTTAAATTACTTTAATCCTAGTAAAGATACAAATACAGATGAATTATTATCATATATAGAAAATATAGATACTGATAAAGTAGATCATAACTGTTCCAATAAACTAGAAAATGAAATAAAATATAAATCTAGGAATGCGTATTTAAATAGTGATAATTACTACTTAAATACATTTTCACAATCATATATATAATGAATGATATTCGTAACTATTTTAAGGTAATACCTGATCAACAAAAAAAAAATAAAGAACTATCAGAATCATTCGAAAATAATAGTATTACTATTTTTACAGATGGTTCTTCATTAAATAACGGACAAAAAAATAAACATCAAGCAGGTGGAATAGGTATTTATTTTGAAGATACTAAAGAAATGATTAGTGAAAAGTTAACAGGTAAAATAACTAATAATATTGCTGAACTTAAAGCTTGTATAAAAGCAATCCAAAAAACGATAAAACGAGATAATTATAATAATAATACAATAATTATATATAGTGATAGTGAATATGTTATAAACTCAATAACAAAATGGGCTGTAACATGGAAAAAAAATGATTGGAAG
>JGI24005J15628_10002193_pt1 | contig 10104 bp, 8 predicted proteins | sample LinPmetageLP40_FD_15628 | JGI IMG/M metagenome (IMG submission 15628) | reverse complement strand
TGAAACTCAAATGAAGCGCCTAGCCCAACTCTATACCGATCAAAGTCATAGTGCAAGGTAAATGTTAGGGGTATGCCCCTGGCTTTGGCCTTATATCCAATTTTGACGCTATCACTACTAACCACAAAATCATTGTTTGCTCTATCAATAGCAACATTTGAGGCAACAGGAGCAGCATTAAACCAATTGGGGTAGGCTTGCGTAATCTCATCATCAGAAATGTCACTTTCCTGGCTAAAAACATATAGCAGTGAATCGCGCTTTTGTAAGAGCACTATATCAGAAAACTCATGCTTATAAAACGTACGACCATAGCCTGTCGAAATACCCAGACTAAATTTATTTAGAATTTTCCTAATCGGTGGCGCAGGTTTCGGTTTGTTGTAGAATTTGTCGAATAAGATTTTGCTCTCAGGTTCATCCTGTGCATATACCTCTATTGAAGCCATGATGCATATCAAGCTCAATAAAATAGAAAAATGTTTGTTTGGTATTTTTAACAGTCTATACATTCTTGATTCTCACCACCTACCGGAGTATAACTTATCGAACCTCAAATGTATTGCAAAAAGATTTGAAAACATGCAGATCGTTGAGTTCTAGTTTATTGCCAATATCCTTGATCTTATCGAATTCTACTCTGGAAATAGCTCTATTATCAACAATCTCGGCCTCATCATGTAAGAAAAAGGAAGACATAAAACGAACCAAAATATAAGGAACACTCATAAGATCACGTGCAAATGATATAATTGGCTGGTCTATCAGGTCTGAGTTAGATGCCGAAATCGACTGCTTATCTACTGTAGCATCCATGGCGACTTTGATAACCTCAAAAAATGACAATTCCCACTTATCATAATCTGCTATTAAGAATTTCATAGCATGACAAACAGGATCAACTTTTAGAAAATATCCACCTCTGGACATCTTACGTGCCATTTTGTTCAGTGCCAATTCTTCAAATAAACTCACACTTCCATTGGCCAGAGCAATACCCACTGAGGGAGTCATCATCACCAGCGAAAGAAAATCATGATCAGTAATTTCCAAATATTCAACTTGATTGGTCTTGAAATTTTCACGCGCCTTGATTGTAGCATCTAAAATTTCAGGAATCTCTATTAAAGTAGCAATTTCGTTTTCAGTAAACATGTCCTGTTTTTTTATTCAGATAAATATAAGAATAACATTGAACCCCAAAAATTATTTGATCCAAATAGATCAAATTTTTAGGGTTAGCTTAATATTTAAAAAACGAGCAGAAAGTCCGTTTGGAATGGCAAATTGTTGCCCAACCACATCCTCCACCCAAGTATAGGAGATTGTATTTGCTACACCCAATAAGTTCAATATCTCTGCCCCGATCAATAGTTTAGGGTAATCACCAGTATCACTTAGATATACCTCCTTAATAAAGCCTACATCGACTCTTCTATAGGTATCGCCATTAAATTTTGCTCTATTTTCAAAACTATCAGGGGGTCCAAAAGGAAGCCCCGTACCCACTTGCAAGTTCAAACTAACGCGCCATGAAGGGTCGTTAGGCAAATGATCCTGAAAGAAAACACCAAGGTTCAATCTTTGATCTGAAGGTCTTCGGATCGACTCTTCTATACCTGCTACCTTCTCACGTGTGGACAAAATGCCCAAACTAAACCATGATATAGCCCCTGGTATAAACTCTCCGCTAAGTCTCATATCTACACCAGCAGCATATGCGCTGGAAGCAACGGTCGGATAGTATCTTATCCTGACATTGTCAACATCATATGGTATCGCGTTGGAAATGTCCTTATAGTACGCCTCGGAGAAGAAATTAAAGTCCCTATTCCATATTTTAAAATTATGATCCATCCCAACAATAAAATGCATTGATTTTTGCGCTTTGGTGTCCTCATAAAGGATGCCCTCATAATCCCTCAATTCCCGATAAAAAGGAGGCTGATAGTAAAGTCCCACCGCTGCTTTGAAAAGTACATCTGCCTCCCAAGCCGGTTTGTAAGCATATTGGATTCTTGGGCTAATCATCAATTGGTCATTGATAAGTGTGTACAATCCCCTCACACCAACATTTACAGCACTTTTCTTTGTGATATTTATAGTATTCTGAATAAATGCATGAACTTGATTGTTGTCAATTTTATTGTTGGAATTAATATTGTTTAATGAGATGATATAATCGGAAGAATCCCTGAAAGAGTATTCGTTTAATTGATCATCCATTTGTTGTAGGTTTAATCCAGCACCAAATTCTAATGTATTGTTATGATTCCAATTATAGCTGTTTTTGTTCTCCAAATAAACGATCTGTGCATCAAGTATATTTCTTGAGTATTCGAAATTGGTGCCTACTCCTCTCGTAATCAAACACTCTTTGAATGTGTCTGATCCAATATCCGTGTCTAGATCACATAACCTATACCCTCCTTCCACATCTTTGAACTCACGCTCTGAGCTAAGTACTGTGGACAAAATCAAATCAGATGACCATCGGTCATTGAACTGATGAGTCAGCTTCAAACCTCCCTGGTAAGTGTCGTATTCCAAAAGCTCTCTACCGATAAATGCCACAAATAGCCTAAAAGTCTCACTGAAAGTTCCAAATTCCGTTTCTCGACTTGTGGGAGACACTTCATAACGATTGCGGGCATAGCTGAGCAATAAACTCAGCTGTGTCTTCTTTATGTTTTTTGAAGGTCCAATATTGAAAGTTGTCATAGACTGGAGATCAGTGAATCTTGGAAGGTACTCCCCTTTTGTCTCCAAAGAATTGAGTAAATACTCAGAACGTTTGTGTCTAACACCTATCAGATAGTTGATTCGTTGATTCTTAGTTGCATTCTCAATGTGGAATTGACCTCCTAACAAACCAATGGTTGCAGAGGCACCAAATCGATTGGGTTGCTTGTAGTTGACATCAAGTGTGGATGATAGTTTATCACCGTACTTCGACTCCCATCCACCTGCCGAAAAAGTGATGTCCTTGACCAAATTCGTATTCACAAAACTCAAACCTTCTTGCCTTCCAGCAGTAATCAATTGTGGGCGGTAAATGGGTATGCCGTTGACATATACGAGATTTTCATCAAAATTACCTCCACGAACCGAGTAGGTGCTAGATAGTTCATTGTTGCTCACAACACCCGGAAGTGTGGCCAATATCCTAGTGAAATCCGCGAATGGACTTGGCAATGCTTCCACTGACAATGGTTTGATCCGTACTAAGCTAGGTGCTAACCTAGCACTGTCGAGATTACCTGTAACCTCTACAGCATCTAGGTATTCTGTTTTAGTGGAAAGCATTATGTTTGAGGTTTGATCTGACGAAGAGCTGAAATCAAATACTTCTTCCTTAGTTTGATAAGCAATATGCTGAAAGACAATCGTCAATTCAGCAGAGGTTACCGCCAACTCGTAGAAGCCCGTGGCATCGGTCACAGTACCAGAAGTACTGCCTTTGGGATAAACGCTTACTCCTTCAATACCTTCTTCTGCATCATCGAATACATGACCCGAAAGAACCTGTCCTGTCACATTGACGCAAAAAAGTAAAACCAATACAACTAATAAGAAATGCTTATTCACAAAGATCAAACGTTCTTGAGCTGCTGAATAGTATCAATAGGGGTCTCTGATTTAAAAACAAAACTGCCTGCCACCAAGACATCTGCTCCTGCTTTCATCAGTAATGGCGCATTGTCAATATTTACTCCACCATCTATTTCGATGAGTGTTTTAGCGCTATTTTCTTCTATAATATTTTTGAGTTTTTTTACCTTATTATAAGTGTTCTCAATAAACGTTTGTCCGCCAAACCCAGGATTCACAGACATCATACATACCAAATCTATATCGCCAATTGTATCTCTAAGTAAATCAACATTGGTATGTGGGTTGATGGCAACACCAGCTTTGCATCCAAGATCTTTGATCTGCTGCAAGTTTCGATGCAAATGCGGACATGCCTCGTAATGCACAGAAATGATCTCCGCCCCAACGTCTCTAAATTGACTCACATAGTTCTCTGGCTTCTCAATCATCAAATGAACATCCAAAGGTTTCTTGGCATGTTGATGAATTGCTTTTGTCACAGGAATCCCGAACGAAATGTTGGGAACAAACACGCCATCCATTATATCTATATGTATGTAGTCTGCTTCACTTGCGTTTAGCATTTCTGTGTCTCGCTGAATGTTGGCAAAATCAGCGGCTAGTATTGAAGGAGCTATTTGTGGTTGTTTGTTATTCATAGTGGATTGCTGTTTCGGCAAAGATAATAGTAAACATGAATAATTGAAGCTAATTCACTATGATATAGTAGAGATCATCTGATAACAATGCGCTTAACAACTGTTTGTTGTTCAGAATCAATTTTCACCATATATATTCCCTGCACCAAATGATCTGTTGAAATCTGAACTGGATTGTTTTGCCAGTTTACCGATTTACTTAATTCTAGTACTTTTTTTCCATCAGAAGCATATATAATCAAGCTAACGATATCCACTACATTAGGATCTTTTACATTGATATTGAGAATACCGTCTGTGATTGGATTCGGAAATATTCTCAAAAAATCAGATTGTTCAAGTGATTCATATCGATTTTCTATGGCTGAATAACTAGGAATCCCGTATCCGTAAGAAAAGTCAGGATTTCCTGCACGGTCTGCAGACTCTCGTGCCAATTCGAGCAACTCATCGTTTGTCAAATTTGGGTATTTCTCCCAGATACCAGCAAGCAGCCCAGCAACTTGAGGAGCTGCAAATGATGTTCCGCTACTGGTAATAATACTTCCAGCCCCGTCTATAAGTACGGTACTTTGTCCCATCGCCATCAAATCTGGTTTCGTCCAGTTCGCATTGACTGGACCCACGGAACTGAAAGTAGATTTTATCAAAGATTCATTCACTGATCCTATTGCCAACACATGCTCTCCGTCAGCTGGAGATGTCACCTTCTGCCAAGTTCGATTTCCTGCGTTTCCAGCACTCGTCACTACCACTATGCCACGCTCATAGGCCATCTCTGCGGCTATTGTTACCACTGCCGTTTGCCCATCGAGATCATCTTGGGTATAATCCATAGTAGGATCATCAAAATCAGAATAACCCAATGATGTGGAAATAATATCTACACCAATACTATCGGCTCGCTCTGCTGCTAACAACCAATTGTACTCTTCTATTTTATATTCAAACTCGGCCTCCGTTACATAAAGTAGGTAATTGGCCTTGGTAGCTATGCCCTCATAGTCGTCTCCCTGTGCCGATATGGTAGAAAAAACACGTGTTCCGTGGTCAGAATAGTCATAGACATCTTTCCCACCAGTCACAAAATTATGAACATCCATTACTTGATTGTCCGTAAATATATGCTTGAAATATGCCCCAGTATCAACCCCTTTAAACCCTCCATCCAATACTGCTATTAACACACCTTCGCCATAGTACCCATCCTCATGCATCAAATTAGTTTTGAGTATATTATACTGAGCGAGTGTGGCATTCATGATTTGAGCATCCTCTACGTCCTCTTCGACACCTACCCTACCTCCTACTGTGGGCTTCTGATTTGGCGCTATATATTCAGTATTCTTGACAAAATTTAAGGCCTGAATCGTAGGCAAATCTGATTCAAGAAGTTGGATCAAAGCTCCATTGAGCCACCTGGTGGTTCCAATTATTAAGGCGTTATTGTCTTTAAGTTGAGAAATATAGAATGGTGTAACAGGCAGGTCTTCAGTCGAAACATTTCTTCCTTTTCTATTAATAGCCTTCTGCGTTAAATATTCCTGGGGTTGGTCTATAGTATAAGGTGTATCGTCCTTGTCTGTAAAGAATACCATATATCTTTTGGTAGATTGAGCAAGTCCACTAAATGATACTAAAATTGATAATATGATCAGAACCAGTCTATTCATTTCCAAAAGCAATGATGGACTGCTTATAAATAAGCCCAGATTCAATAATTTGCTGTCCCAAGCAAGAATCACTGGACGTACAGTATTCCAAATTGATGATTTCTTTGAATATAAGACCTACCTCAGGAGCATATTTCTCTATTCTATAATCCGTTTCAACGATTTTGTCTAAGTTATTACTTTGTACAATGGTAATCGTCTGCTCTATATTTGTATCCTGATTCATAGCATAGCTTATACCAATACTATCTGCGGTATAGATTTCCGTTTCACTAGTATTGTATGAGTTGCCATCCCAACTTTTCTCCGAAATGAGTGGAAATTTAAGTTTGAGGTAGTTTGTGTTACCTTCAGCTATCACTGCTTCTGTATCAGTAAGTCTGGCAGACCATACTTGAGAGATATTCCAAATTTGATTGACATCATCCCAAATCTCTCTATGCAGTGAATAGGTGTATGTTCCTGATTGATTTAGAAAAGAGTCTATCACCGACTCTTTCAATTGATAGAAAGAATTGGAAGCATTTCCAAGTTCATAGATTGTCTGATCAACATCATATATGATGTAATTACCTGTTTGTAGCGGGAAGTATTCTACTCCATAAGAGTCAATCGGTTCTACCCTATCGGCAGAACAACCAAAACAAAACACGAAGACGATAATTGAAAATTTCTTGATCATATCTGGTACAAATATCAACAAACAGCTTATAAACACAAAAAGAACGAAGAGATCGTTCTTTTTGGTTCATGATATATCATTTATAATCAATTTAATAGCCATTGGACTCTTGTTTTAGTATCGCCCAATGATTGTCCATTTTTAATATTGTTGGCAACCGCATCAATCAATTCATCTGTTTTATTCTCTTGATAACCGAACTTTCGAGCGAACATTCCGCATAACTTGATTTCATCGCGGTCAACGCATTCATCAACGACCATCATATTGATCAAGTCATACAACTGCTCAAATTTCTGTGAATCATTTTTCGGTACTTCAAATTCAATGACATCAGGATTGTCGTGAATCGATTTAAGTTGAGCAGAAGACACACTATACTTTTTTGCAATGCTGTTCAACAGATTCTTTTCCGAATTGTCAAAATGTCCATCTGCCATAGCCATTTCTATAAGGTTTTTCATGTGGCTTTTTGCTCCTACTTTACCTTCTTTGAACAGTCCTAAAAATTGAGAAAATTTCATAATCAATATATTTTAATCCGTGGAATTGATTTAAGGATTACAATCTAAAAAAATTGACTCGAAGTATCAATTTTATTCCGAACGATAATTAAGAAAACTGTTAGTTTTGTTTTCTTTGCTAAAATTTTGTTAGTAGAAAACTATAACTTCATGTAATTATGGCATTAAAAACCACTGTTATTATCAATGAAATAACCAACCTAAGCGATGCCAGATATTGTGCTGGCATGGGTGTTGATTATATTGGCTTTAGAATAGACAATGAACATGATAAGTATGTAGATGTGGCCAACTACAATGAAATCACAAACTGGATTTCTGGTATTGGTCTGATAGGTGAAACTTCTGGTAAAAGTGAATCGAAGCCTGAAGATTATAAAATCGATCAACTACTCATAGATAACATAGACCAACTCGCTCATTATACTGGACAACCAGCAATTTGGTCAGTGCCAATGGTCGATTTACAAAACAATATTTCAACATTATCCGATTACCAATCAAAAATAGTAGGAATTGTTATTACAGGTGAAGATTCCAACTTGACAGAAAATCATCTCGCTATTATTAAAGACATAGCTACACGGTTTGATGTGTATTTATCATTTGGTGTGCGCACTGATAATGTCTTAAATGTGATCGATGAACTTCCCATAAAAGGATTGGCTCTAAAAGGTAGTGATGAGATACGCCCTGGATACAAGGATTACAATGAGCTGGCAGATATACTGGAGCTATTGGAAGAAGAGGATTCATATTATGAATAGACCTATCAAGAGTAATATCATTATTCTACTATTGCTGCAAAGCACTTTGACTATAAGTCAAACGCCATGTGAAAATGGCGTGGCTGGAGACTACCCCTGCAATGGTATAGATTTGATGTCACATATCTCAGCTCAGACTCTTCTAGCTGAAGAACTCAGTGGTAGTTGGCTCAATGACATTTGGGGATGGACAGACTCAGACACAGGCAAAGAATACGCCCTTATCGGGATGACCAATGGCACTTCCTTCGTAGATGTTTCTGATCCCGTAAATCCAATATTTCTCGGCATACTCAATGAACACAATTTTGCAGGCAAGTCCAATGAAGCCAAATCGGTATGGAGAGATATCAATGTATATAATAACTATGCCTTCATAGTAAGTGAAGATGAAAATCAAGGTATGCAAGTATTTGATTTGACAGAATTGAGAGGTGTCACATCACCTCAAACCTTTTCAGAGACTACCAATTATCAAGGCATCAGCAATGCACACAACGTTGTGATCAACGAAACTACAGGGTTCGCATACATAGTAGGTGCAACAAAGGCAACCACAGGCAATGATTGTGCTGATGGGGGACTGCACATTATAGATATTTCCACTCCAGACACTCCTGTTTATCGCGCATGTTATGATGAAGATGGATATACGCATGATGCGCAATGTATCATATACAATGGGCCAGATGAAGATTATCAGGGAAAAGAAATTTGTTTTAATGCAAATGAAGACACCATCATTTTTGTAGATGTGGACGATAAGGACGCCATTGTACAGATATCGCGTACCGGATATAGTGGTGCACAATATACACATCAAGGTTGGTTGACGGAGGATCACAAATACTTCTTGACCAACGATGAATTAGATGAATATAGAGATGGCACGAATACGAAAACTTTGATCTGGGATGTCCAAGATTTGGATACTCCTGTACTTATTGGCACTTATGAACACGCTGGAAAAGCAATCGATCATAACCTCTACATTTCTGGAGACTTCGCTTATGAGTCCAATTACACCTCTGGACTGCGCGTGCTTGATATCATAGATGTAGCCGAAGGAACCCTCAGCGAAGTCGCCTTCTTTGATACTTACTTATCTTCGGATGCTGCCATTTTTGATGGAAACTGGAGTAATTATCCATTTTTTAAAAGTGGTACAATCATAATCAGTGACATCACCAATGGTCTATTTGTGCTAAAAATGCAACAAGGATTGATCACCCACCAACCTAAAGACGTCTATGCCTGTGTGGATCAACATTTGGATATTCCGATGTCTATAGCCGGAGTAGGATTTTCTTACCAGTGGCAGATTGATGATGGTTCTGGCTTCAAAGACATTGATGACTTTGAGCGGTACAAAAACACAACAACATCGGTGATGCAAGCACAATCGCTGAAAAACGAGCAAACAGGACTTAAATTTAGATGTATAGCTACAGACGAAGATAATATTCAATACCTAACAGATGCTGCCACGCTTACCGTTTCGGACATACCAGAGTCCATATTCACTTATACCATCGAAGATAATCTGGTCACATTTTCTAATTCCTCGCTTAGGGCTGAAAACTATGAATGGGGGTTTGGTGACGAGTCAGAAATAAACACAGAAGAAAATCCTATTCATGAATACATGACAAATGCCGAATACCAAGTATTACTGAAGACTTCAAATGAATGCGGGAGCAACGAAATTACCCAAAATATTAACCTATCGGTTACTGGATTAGCCGATGAGGGAGAATTCACAAGCATGACGCTATATCCCAACCCCACAAAAGATATTTTTAACATCCATTTCAGCAAACCAACAACGCATGAAGTTGGAGTCACATTAAGGGGTTCACATGGTAAGACTATTCTTCAATATGACATACCCACTGGATCGAGTAAATTTATTGTAGATCATCAATCAATAGAATGTGGCATGTATTACATGACACTTCAATCAGAAAAAAGGGAAATCACGAAAAAAGTATTCATCGAATAAATCAATGCTACATCCTTTTTGGACTGTCTGACTTAGTAAAAGTGGTGCATTGCCAAGCTCTGCTTTTAGTGGTATTACCACAAGTTTAATGAAGTTATAGATTAGGCTAGTGTTAAGTTAAGCATACTTTAGCCGAACCAAGCTTTGATATTTTTGCCCTATACTTCTTTGAAAAACACTCCCTTAGCTACGGCTAGGCTCAT
>JGI24005J15628_10002192_pt1 | contig 10104 bp, 10 predicted proteins | sample LinPmetageLP40_FD_15628 | JGI IMG/M metagenome (IMG submission 15628) | reverse complement strand
TTTCCGGGGTTTTTAATTTTAAAAATTGCTTTAAAATGTACTTTCATTTACTTTAAAAGATGATTTTTATCCAAAATCTAATTACAAGGAGACCCTATTTAGCTCAATGGTTCTTTCCATCACTTTCGCCTCCAATTCAGCATTGACTTTATCAAGTAACTGAACATTGACTTCATGCTCTTTAATTGTCTCTAGCATAGCCTTGTCACGATTTTGTTTAAGTGTTTTTACTCGTTCGCCTAATGCTATTGTTAAAAAGAGCATTTCCAAAATAAAGCCAATTCTTAAACTATAATTGGTAGCTATTGAAAATGGAATTAGACCAGCATAAACCAATGATTTAATTACTATACCAATCATTAACAAGCTATATCCTAATACGATAAAACGCGCTGGTTTATATCCTCCCCACTTTACTGAGATACTTGCCAGAAGCATAATACTGATGGGAACAATTTCTATAAATCGATTGTCGAATAATTTAGATGAAAAGAAAATAGTATATAAAAGGATTCCACTTCTTATTACCATTGCTGCAACTATCGTCTTATCGAAAATAGGTGATCGCTCTTTGGTCTTGAGAAAAAGCCTTGTGAATATCAATGCACACATGACTACCAAATAGATAAAAAACCCCGATGAAAATTGATTCCAAACTGGATGACTGGGCCATAAATACTGAAAGGCTATACCATCAGTACACATCGCATAGAGACCAACACTAAGAAGGTAAAACATGTAAACAATGTACTTTCTTTCACGAATGGCAAAGAAAAGCAAGAGGTTATAAACACTTATGATGAATATTAAGCCATAAAATATACCGAAGATGAAGTATTCGTTAAGTGCATAGTAAACGAATTGGTTAAGGCTTCTTAAAACGATTCTAACATCAGCTTTATTGGCTGAGTTTATTTTAAAGTAATAGTGACTGATCGAGTCATTTGAGTTATCAAGTATAAAAAGAAAATTTTTGTGTTTCAAAGCCCTCTCTCCAAATGCCATTTGGTCTCCCATTCTAACGGGCAAGTATGCCTCGTGCATACCTGGTTTGAATATTGTGATGCTATCAATGGTCTGGTCAAAGAACTCAATAAGCCAAATACGTTTGCTATTACTATTGTGTAAAATATCCAATCTTACCCAATAGGTAGCGTTTATATCGTAGTCGTTTTTAATGTATTCTGGGTAGATATTAAAATCATCAGAATGATCCTTAAGCACATCATTTATCTTAAGCTGGTTGGTACTGTCAACATATACATGGAGTTCGCTCAGTACAAAATTATGCTCTGTTATCGAATCATTTATACTAAGATCATATGCGTTTTGAGAATGCCCATAAGTAACGGATATTATATAAAGAATAAGACTGATATATCGTTTACTATGCATCACACAACAATGTTGGAAGAATACTCTAAGTTAGTATTTTTAACTAAAATGCAATATGCAGCCTCTTAAATGAGTTGGGGAAGTTGAATCACTTACTTCAGCAATTACCCTCTAACAAAAAAACCACACTCATTGCTGAATGTGGCTCTTTTCTATTACAAACTATGTTAGTTGTTATATCGCTATCCCAATAAAGGATTTAAACGCTATCCCCATCAATCCTGTGATCAACATGGTGATCCCAAGTCCTTTCAATCCATCAGGTACATTTGAGTATTTCAATTTCTCTCTGATTGCTGCCAAAGCAACAATCGCTAGCATCCAGCCCACTCCTGAACCAGCTCCATATACAGTGGCCTCCGTCAATGTGTAATCTCTTTGTACCATAAATAGGGATGACCCTAGGATAGCGCAGTTCACAGCAATCAGTGGTAAGAAGATCCCCAATGATCCATATAAGGATGGCGAGAATTTCTCAATGATCATTTCCACCAGCTGAACCATTGCTGCAATAACTGCAATAAACATGATAAACTGCAAGAACTCTAAGTCAACATCTCCAAGACTAGCACTCATCCAAGTCAGTGCACCTTCCTTCAACACGTATTCTTGCAGTAACCAGTTCATCGGAACGGTGATCGTCAGTACAAATATCACTGCCGCACCCAAACCGATCGCTGTAGATACTTTCTTTGATACCGCCAAGAACGAACACATGCCTAAGAAATAAGCAAAGATCATATTCTCTACAAATATTGAACGTATTCCTAAATTTATTAAATCCATATTTTTATCATTTGAACTTTATCGTTTGGTACTCCTTTATTAAGAAACACCTCACGCACTCAATAATTATCTAAACAGCTACTGTTTTAGTGTTCTACGTATCCTGTTTTACTTCTTTGCACCCAGATAATGATTCCTAGCACCATAAATGCTCCAATCGAATCCACCATCAAACCATTGGTTTGTAATTGAAATCCAGTCATTGAGGCAATACCATCATAAATTTTGACATCAAATAGTGATCCCGATCCAAACAATTCTCTAAAGAAAGCCACCGCTAAGATGATCCATGAGTAGCCTAAGCCACTTCCCAATCCATCTAAAACCGAATCATAGGGTTTATTGCCCATGGCAAATGCCTCCAAGCGTCCCATCACAATACAATTGGTGATGATCAGCCCTACGAAAGCACCTAGGACTTTGTACATCTCATAGTTGTAGGCTTTCAATACCTCACTCACTAAAGTTACGAGTGTCGCTACTACAGCCAGTTGCACGATGATTCGCACGCGTGAAGGAATCAAGTTCCTCAACAAGGAAATAATCAAGTTGGCAAATACGATAACAAATATCACCGCAATCGACATGATCAACGTTGGTTCCATTTTGATAGTAATCGCTAGTGCCGAACAGATACCCAATACTTGTATAGTAACTGGGTTGTCGTCATTCAAAGGATCTGAAACAATGCGCTTTCTCCTCTTGGAAAAAAATGCTTCGGATTGTTTCTTAATTGGTTGTTCTAAAGTTTCAGTACTCATATAGGTAACTTTATTCTTTATCTAATATATCAATACTCCGACTACTGTACTGTCGTAGTTTTTAGTTTTGCGAAATAGGATTGATAGCTGGTCAGGTATTGCTTCATCATGTTATTCACCCCTTTACCGGTAAGAGTTGCTCCAGACATCCCATCCACCTCATGAACGCTGAGATTTGGGTTTCCTTCGCCCTTGACCATGGATACTGACATCAATACCCCTGATTCATCAAATATTCTCTTTCCAACATATCTATCACGCACCTGTGCATCTTTGATTCTTGCTCCCAACCCAGGAGTTTCGGCCTTGTGATCAAACGCCACTCCTACGATGGTTTCATAGTTACCATCTACAGCAGCAAATCCCCAAATCTTATCCCATAATCCTGCTCCGTAGAGAGGCAAGATGTAAGCATCTACTTTGGTAGAATCCTGATCATTCATATACATGAATACCGGATATATCCTGTCTTTAGGGTCTTTCTTGTAGTTCTTTAGAATATTTACTTCCTCTGCCACCATTGAACCACCCTTTGCATTGGTGGTGATTTCATTGCCATCTATATCCACAGCCAGAGACATGATTCGATTTTTGTAGATCGCAAGGATATCATCTCCTTTTTCCAATTTCATGACCGCTCCAAGAATTTGGGTTTTGGTATCCAATTCTACTGATATCTTTTGAGCAGGTGCTAACACCTGTGATGTCAAAGATAAAAGCCCTCCCACAACGACCGTCATGATCGCAGTGAACAATATGATATATCCGTTAGACTGTCGCACGTTGTAACCTCCTTTTCTTGTTTGCTTTTACTACATAAAAATCTATCAATGGGGCAAATACATTCATAAAAAGTATTGCCAACATTATTCCTTCTGGATAGGCTGGATTAAGCACCCTGATGATTACCGTCAATATACCTATCATAAATCCATAAATCCATTTACCCGTTTCAGTCTGCGCTGCCGTGACTGGATCTGAAGCCATAAATACAGCTCCAAATGCAAGTCCACCAATCACCAAGTGATAATGTGCCGGCATCTCCATAAATCCATTTGCCCCAAAAGCGTTCAACAGTAGTCCCATGCCAAATGCTCCTGCAAATACGCTGAAAATTATTTTCCAACTTCCGACTCCTGTCATGACAAGAATAGCTGCTCCTATCAGACACATCAATGTAGAAGTCTCTCCTATAGATCCAGGCATAAACCCAAAGAACATATTAGAGAAGCTATAAATGTTGTCTGACCATCCTTGGCCAAAGTCATTCATGGCAGTCATCATATTTGTGCTATTGGCTACTGCTTCAGCACCAAGTGCAAGTGGAGTAGCTCCTGAAAATCCAGCAACGGTCTGTGCTCCATCTTCCAAATAGGTCCATACTTCACCAGATATTTGTGATGGATATGCGAAATATAAGAATGCTCTTGCAGTCAATGCCACATTGAGAATATTCATTCCCGTTCCTCCGAATGCTTCTTTTGCAATGATTACAGCAAATATAGTTGCCATTGCTACTTGCCACAATGGAATAGTTGCTGGCATCACTAGTGGTATCAGCATCCCTGTGACCAAAAACCCTTCGTTAATAGGATGCTGTCTGAAAACACTAAATGCGAATTCTGTTCCTAGTCCAACAGCATAAGAAACTACCACGATTGGCAGAACCTGTATAGCTCCAATTAATATTTTATCTAAAAAAACAGCCTCTTGCCCTAATGCAATGAAGTGTTGATGCCCTACATTCCACATTCCAAATAACAGACACGGCAACATGGCGATAATCACTGTCATCATCAGTCGCTTCATGTCAATGGTATCTTTTATCTGTGCTCCAACTTTGTGGGTTGTATGATTGGGTACAAATAAAAGGGTTTCATGTGCTTCAAATATATAATAGTACTTTTCCCACTTCCCGCCTTTTTCAAAGTGAGGCTTTACTTTGTCAAGTCCGTCTCTTAAAAACTTCATAAATAGATTAACTATATTGAATTAAACTCAATCCTTCTCTTAATATCTCCTGTATGTTGTGTTTGGATACATCTACATATTCACATAGCGCAAGGTCTTCCTCGATGACCTCATATATACCCAATGCTTCCATCTCATCAAAATCCTCAGCGAGTATTGCTTTGAGCAGATATGTTGGAAGTATATCCATTGGCATTACTTTTTCAAAAACTCCAGTCTGAACAAATGCCCTAGGTTCTCCATGTTCATTNGTATCGACTGTGAACTTTTTCTTAGTATTGGCAAGNAAACCAAATGCTCTCTGGAAGCTCAATTTATTGACCGTAGGCTTGATCCAACCAAACANCTCAAAATAATCNCCNTCAGGAATTATGGTGATCATATTGTGAGCAAAACCAATGTATCCATCTTTCTCAATCTTATTTCCAGTCAGTACATTTCCAGAAATAACCCGCACGTGATCAGTATTGAGATTATCTTCAATAAATTTATTGATNCAAGCNCCTGTATAAGTTTTATAGTACTGCGGATTCTTAACTTCCGATCCTGCAATTGCTATTGTAGTACTCGCATCATACTTTCCATCCAAAAACAATTTACCAATTTGGATAACCCCAAATGGAGTGACGGTCCATACAAGCTCTCCTTTGTTAATAGGATCAATATGATGTATCTGCACACCAACATTTCCAGCAGGATGTGGTCCGGAAATCTTGTTCAATTCTACATCTTTCGCTTGCGTAAACAATGGAGAAACTTCACCCTTCGCATCCATATTGAGATGTACACGTCCTGGCGTGAATTTTCTAAGCACATCAAGACCTGCCTGAAATTCCTTCTCCTGACCTTTGAATATAAAATCATAATCAGGAGCCAACGGGTGAGAATCAAATGCAGAAATAAAAATTGCCTTTGGTGTATCACTGTGATCAGCAATCACTCCATATGGTCGCTGCGCGATCTGAGGCCAAACACCACTTTTGAGCATTTGCTCTTGGAGTTGTTCTCTGGAAAGGTTGTTCAAGTCTGAAATAGAATATTGGCTGAACGACTCATAAGAGATTTCTTTGTCAGCTAATATCTTTATTTCAAGAATTTTTCTTTTTGCGCCTCTTTTAACCTCGACAATCTCCCCACTAACAGGTGCAGTGAACAGCACTTGCTCACTCTTCTTATCATAGAAAATAGGTGATCCTGCCTTCACATCATCACCTTCTTTGATCATTAGTTTTGGCATTTGCATGCCTGGAAAATCAGTTGGTTTAAGCGCAAATGTTTCAGGCTGAACTGCTTCGGCAAGCTTTTTATCCGCTTCTCCTACCAGATTGATATCAAACCCTTTTTTAAGCTTTATAGTTTTAGACATGTGTGTTGTAAAAATTCTCAAATACCGTTAAAACGAGGCAAAAATAATAAATTCCACCCAATATTAACCCAATAATATTTTAAATAATAACTTTTTTATATCCTTCTGTACACTATTCTTGTTAGTCATGTTTCGATATCGAATGTGCGATCCTTGCCGTGGCTAAATTAAGTACTTCTTCAACTTGTTCATCAAACGTTAGGTGAGTGGTGTCAACCACTACCGCATCATCGGCTTGAAGCAACGGACTTTCTTCTCTTGTGCTATCTATATGATCTCTTTTTTGCAAATTCTCCATTACTTTTTCGAGATCAACCAATTCTCCTCTTTCCAATAGTTCGCGTTGTCTTCTCTCTCCACGAACATAGAATTCTGCCTTCATGAATAGCTTCAATTCCGCATCTGGGAATACCACGGTTCCTATATCTCTGCCATCCATTACGACTCCACGTTGTTTTCCCAGCTTTCTTTGTTGGGCGACCATAGCTTCTCTGACTGCAGCGATGGCACTTACTGCGCTCACTCGTTCAGAAATCCTCATCTGCCTGATTTCCTGCTCTACATTGAGCCCATTGAGGTAAGTATCGCAAATGTCACTTTCAGGATTAATTTTAAAAGATATCGAGATATTTGCCAGGGCATTCTCCACTTCTTTTGGGTTGGTGAGTTTGATGTGATTCTCAAAAAAATAGAGCGTCACCGCTCTATACATCGCACCAGAATCTATATAGGTATAACCCAATTCTTTGGCCACTACTTTGGCTGTAGTACTTTTGCCACAAGCTGAATACCCATCTATCGCTATTGTGATTTTTCTCATTGAGGAATTAGACGAACTAACAATCTTTTAAAGGGCATGGAATTGGTTTTCCAGGCTTGAGCTTGCCATGTGGTTTCTTCTTCGAAGAAGCGCATCCTCCAAACACCAACCCTATGATTAAAAATAAAAAAAAACTCTTTCTCCAGATGCTATTCATATGCAGCACAAATATATATAATAAAACGTGTTGGTATGTTCATTTTACACATTTTAGTATGTTGGATTTTCATCCTGATAACTCATCTTAAATCCAATCTTTTCGCCAGCACCCAAATGATGGTCTTTTTCCATCTTTTGATTGAGGGAAATATATTTGATATCTTGAAAAGGTGGAGTAATCAGATCGCTTTGAGCAGCCTCAGTGATGGAAAGCTTGATAATCACATCCAAGTCAAGCGGTGTAATCTGATGGTCAGAAATATTCTTGAACAGAAAGTTCAACTGACCTTCGCCCTCTACGAAGAAATGATTTTCATAATTAATCAGCAGCCTGGCGACCAAATATCCGGGATCATTTAGGCGATTGTACTTGACACTGTCTGACATGAAGTTATAAACCATTATTTGTCCAAAGTATCTTCGATTCGCATCTTCCTCGATTTGCCTACTATTTACGATGGCATGTTCGTTGTCAAATGTCACAATGTTCGTATGCAACAAAAAGACCAACAAGTCTCCAGCTACCTTCACATGAAATTCAGTAGATGAGATTTCCTCCATCACCACGGTGACGTCTTTGTCAACATTCTGGGTTCGTTCATTGATCTGACTCACCAAACTTGAAGCTTGCTCTTTAATTTGCCCAAATGCCTCAAGTAAATGCTTATAGGTCTGTTGTTTGATAACCGATTTATTCTGGATATGCTGGACTATATTTTCGATTGGATCTTGAGACTTACTCATATAAATTTAGTTTGATTTTTTATTGTCAATTTAGGCCTTTCTGTCTGATTATTGGTACACTTTAAATATTTGATACCTCCAAAAAGGTTTCACCTTCATTTACCAACTTTCTGTTCTTCTTAGCCGTATGTAAAGTAAATAAATCAGATACAAAATCAATATCATGGGAAGAAAACCTGAAGGATCGGCTGAAAAAATGTTTAAAAAATTAGGCAAGAAAATAGATGCGCTACTTATAGAACTAAACGAAACAAAAAATCAGGCAAAGGAAGAATATGCGGACAACATTGAGGAGCTTAAACGCAATGGAGAGACACTCAAAAAAGGTTTTCATGATTTAAAAGAGAATCATAAAGATCAATGGGAAGAAGTAGAAAGCAGTTTAAAAAATGCAGGTGAAGAATTGAAAAATGCTTTCAACGCTACTTTCTCGAAAAACAAGGAAAGCTAGACAGTCAGCATACTGCAACCTCTGATATCGGAATTATCAAACCTACCTAGTACTTCAAAGGTGTCTTCTGAAATTTTGCGCCCCATATCCTGGGTTTCGATAAATGCGCAACTATCAATATTGGCCAAATCGACAATATTAACACCTCCGGTCACTTGGTTCTCCAAAATAGTCAAGGGATCGTTTACATCTCTGATCAAAACTTTCATTGTCTTCGACTCTTGAAATATTCCTTCAGAGAGCGCATATGCCTGAGAAAATAGTTCAGTCATTCCATACTCCGAGTGAATATGCTTGGTGTTGAATCCTTTCTGTAGCAATTCATGAACTTCAGCACGAATCATTTCTTTTCGCCTGCCTTTCATTCCACCCGTCTCCATGACTATCAAGTCAGGAAATGATAAATTGTGTTCAGCCACTAAATCCAAAAGAGCAAAAGTCACGCCTACCAAGATCGTTTTTTTGGCACGATCCTTTTTCAGCATTTCTAATGTTTGGACAAGCTGTTCAGTATCATTTAGGTAGAATCCTGAGTGTACCGATCCTCTGGTCTTGATGAAATAATCCATCATATACACCAAAGACGAGCTATTCCTTTCAAGATATGAGGGCAATAGTGCCAAAAAGTGGTAATCCGATATTGCTCCATAAGCCCCTTCAAAAAGCCGAAGGGTATTTTTTTGATAGCTTACCAGATTTTTTACATGGTGTTTACTAGTTGTCATACCAGTAGTTCCACTGCTCTCGAATACATGTTGGCTCTCCCAATTTCCAGTCTTTATTTGATGTGTTTTGAAGAATGATATAGGAAGGAAAGGAATTTGCTCAATGGCCTCTATCTCAGTTACAGCAANATTTCTCGCTTCAAGATACTGTCTATACACCGAATTATGTGCTGNTTGATANCTAAACAGTGTGATTGCCATCTCCTCAAACTCATCAGATGAGAAATTATTCAATCGTTGCTNAAAACTTTTAAGAAAGTCCATTCGTTATACTGTTATTGCAGATAAGATGTGTGAAATTATTCCATAACATGCTATTTGCATAGTTTTTGATGTGAATTAATAAAATTCCTTAGATTTACTGACAAAGTACCATGATTTTGAGACGGCCAACTACATATTTATTCACACTTGTGACATTTGTTTTTTTAAGTGGATGTTTTGAGGTGCCAAATTTTCCGAACACGCCAACAATCACATTTGAGAATGTGGAGTTCAAGGAAGGGGTTACTCTCTTTGACTCCTTGATTATTTCTATTAATTATCAAGACGGCAATGGAGATTTAGGGTTAGATGACAGATTCACAGATGGCGCTTATGTAGAAGGCTCCTATTACTCTTTTGATGGAGAAAATCCAATCAATTTAAAAGACATTGGTCGAGCGATTGATATTCCAGATTTTGAAGGCTCCGTTGTTCCACCTTACGAACGGCCATATAGTTGCATAAACTGGATAGAAACTCCTACTATCAATGGTAATGAGATACAAGACACCTTATTCTATGTACCCAACGTGAACCATTTCAATATCTTTGTAAAATTCCTATACAGAGAACAAAANGCGAGTGAAGATACTCCTTTTGAAGAATTTGATTGGATTGGAAGCGAAGAATTACCAACCTGTGGTTCTCCAATCGATGCCCGA
>JGI24005J15628_10002191_pt1 | contig 10107 bp, 13 predicted proteins | sample LinPmetageLP40_FD_15628 | JGI IMG/M metagenome (IMG submission 15628) | reverse complement strand
TAAAAAGCAACAAGAGGAACTGGCTGCGATGGAAAATAAAGACGTTAATAAAAAATTAATAAAATTATCTGGCATTGTTAAACCAGCGTGTTTATGTGGAGGCCCAGTGAATATTACCGTGTTCAAAGACGTCAAGAAGCACTCCAATTTAATTAAGCATCAATTATTTAAATCTATTATCAGATTAGTTCATTATAAAAGAAAAAGATTAAAACTTATTAATGCAGTGAATTATGTTAATTTTTTACTCGAAGACGGCAAACGAACAGAGGCTGTTAAACACGATGTAGGACAATGGGGTTCAAAAATTAAGCGAAACAATAACGACACCATCAACTATTTTAATGATATGTGTGAGCCTTATGATGAGTCAGAGCGTCCGATTGTCCGCAAACCCAAACAAAATAAAAAACAATATACAAAAGATTACAAATCCAATATTGAAGATTTAAAATATGGAAAATCCAAAATATTATCCAAAAGAGGACGACCCCCTATAATACACAGCGAAGACGAGGAGGATTAATCTTCTTCATCGCTACTATTACCATTATAACAATCTTTACATTTTACCTCAGCCAACTTTGTCTCAAATTCCATTCCATCAAACCATACGTCAGTGTGATATTCCTCGTGTTCCATATTATACAGATTGTCACGCTGTCCACATCTGCTGCACGACACGACACGACACTCGCATCCGTCCTCCGTCTCAAAACAGTCGCACCCTCCACACCTCTCCTCCTCACGTTCTTTATCTGTTCTTTGTTCATTATTATTCGACATCTATATATCTATATAACTATATTTTTATATAAATATATAAATTTATTTAGCAATATATAAATATGTCTTCAACGAGTAGTGATGAGAGCAGTTGCGATGACGTTATTATTCAAACCGATAGTGAGAGTGAAACCGAAGAAGTGGAGAGTCCCAAGCTTCCTCCAACCCCTCCTCCTAGTCCTCCCGCCCCCAAAGACGACGTTAAACCGTCCGCCAAACCAAAGGGACGTCCACGAAAACCACGTGTTGTTGTTGACCCTAATGCACCAAAACCAAAAAAAAAACTCAGTGAAAAACAACTGGCGAATTTAGCGGCAGGCCGAGCCAAGCGCAACGAAAACCGACTGGAACGGAAGACAGTTCGAGAAAAGGATACTGAGATGAAGCAAACAAGGAGGAAACAAAAAACACAAGAACGTGTGGTCAAAAAAGCAAAAGCACAATTGAAGAAAACCACAATTGAAGACGCTGTGACTATGCTGGAGTCAGATGAGGAGGCCGTCGAAAAGCTCGACCCAAAAGACCTCCAATATGCTAGACAGTTAGTCAAAGAATACGAGAAGGCACGACAGGAAGTGAAAGCGTCCAAGCGAAAGGCGGCGGCAAAACCAAAATCGCACTCTGAACCTTATCCTGAGCAAACTGAATATGTGTTCTATTAGAAGTCATAAAAGACATTATATTATTTAAAATAAATAAGTTATATATAATATAATGGCAAGGACAATGAGTGGAATACCTGAATGCAGTAGCAGTGGAGGAGGTGGCGACGTGACCCAAGCAGGCACGAACGTCTTCACAGGAACAAATCAATATAACACNAACCGTCCCACCAGCACCATCGGTGGAGGAGTCGGTTTAGCAGGTGATGACTTTATAACCAAGGACGACTTTGATACACTGACAAACGTGAGCGACGTGACCCAAGCAGGGACGAATAACTTCACAGGCACGAACACATTTAACACGAGTCGACCCACCAGCACCATCGGTGGAGGAGTCGGTTTAACTGATAATAATTTTATCACCAAGAGGGATTTTGAAGAAGATTTAAGAGACGGAATGATAATCCAAGTAAAACACACTTATTATAGGGGTTTTCAAAAAAACGTGGGTTCGTCCGTATTACCGCAAATAGTTAATGACCTTAAAGTGCAAATTACCCCAAAAAGTTCTAACTCAGTTATGAAGGTGTCCTTCCTTGTTCATTATGGCGCACCAGGGTCATTTAATTTCTGGGGGTGGAATGTAGTCACCGTAGTAGGTTCTAACAATTTTGTCATTCCAAACTCAAACTCAAACGTTATTAGTCCAAATACGAATGCACTCGGAACGGCAGGAAATACTATCGGTTCGGTGGGTGGTAATCAGGTCTTTAACTGCGCTCCAATAACAAACACTTTTATAGATGAGAACCCAGGCAGTGGAACACTCAGTTATACAATAGCGGTTAGACCTTACGGAGCAGCGCCCAACAATCAACAGAACGCCTTTTCAATTAATACGATAGACCAAGAAGGGAACGACAGACCTAAATATTGCAGTTATATTATGGCGGAAGAAATATACAAGAAACCGTAATAAATAAAAAATCATTACTATATATAATAATGATTTTTGAAGCATTGCAGGAATTATGTCCCGACTGTGAATACACCGTCAGGGATGGAGTGGATATTGAATGGCGGTCTGACCCATCATTAAGACCGTCAGACGAGGACATACAGAAGAAGGTGGATGAACTCACAGCTGAATTTCCGATGAAAGATTTACGAATGCGACGTGATATGTTATTAAGTGCCTGCGACTATAAGATGGTGAGCGATTACAAACACACGGACAAACAGGCGTGGATTGATTACCGCCAAGCACTGCGGGACTTACCATCAACCATCACCGATATAAAAGGTAGCGATTTAGATTATCCAACAAAGCCGACAAAATAAATAATATAGCCAGTTTATATAATGGTTAAACTCACGGCAAGTCAAAAAGAAAAATTAATAATGCACTCGAAGAAACACACACCAACTCACGTGAAACAAATGGCGTCATTAATGAGGAAGGGTAGCACATTCAGTGAGGCACATAAAAAGGTCACACGGAGTGAATCCAAGTCCAAGCAGAAACAGAGGCAGACGCAGATTCAACGTGTGGTCATTAATTTAGGACGTCAACAGGGAGCAAAGAGCCGAAGACGAAGCACACCGCCTCGTGCTACGACGCAGGGTGGTTCGACACAAGTTTTAGCAGAATTTAATTCTATGTCACCCCCTGCCCAGCAACCTGCCCAGCAAAATCCGTTCACACAATTCACACCCCCACAGTTCGTCCAACCTATCGCACAACGCACAGCAGTGGAAGTGTCGAAACCAGTGACCCTTCCAATCCCAACCTTTGTTCGACCGCCATCAGTTAAGACACAGTCAATAGTGGGACCCGCTCCATTAGAAACACCTGTCCTCCAAAGAAAAAAGTCCGTTGAAGAGAACTACAGGGAGGCGGTAATAGCTGCGACGGAAGCCTTTGAGGCGGAGCAGGAGAAGAAGAAGAAGGCTCGTGATGCGGCTCGGGAAGCCAATCCACCACCCGAGGTGGCGAATGTGATGGCAGCAATATCGGCCGCAGAATCGTCGGCGCCGATGTCACGTGCGCCTCCACCTGCACCGCCGATTGATGAACCCGCCAGAAAAAAACGTGGCGTGGCCAAAGGGACTAAAAGAGGACCATATAAAAAACCAGCCACAGCNGAGATGATGTCCACGCCCGTGATGGCGGAGGCTGTCCCATTTACATCTATTGACCCCGCAGGTGAGGACGTGAGAGCATCGATGAGAATTCCACAGACATCACGTGGTGAAGGTCTGGCGATGAAGATGCGAGGGGAGGCGGCCCCTATTGACCCGTATGGTCAACTGACATTCGTCGGACAAGATGCGGAAATGTAATAACTTAAAACATAATATGTTATTATATATAATGACTGATTTAGAAATAATAAATAGTTTATCCAGTGAACCTGAGCGTCCTGTTGGTCACGTGTCAATAGAACATATAATGAATGTTATACCGTGTATGGAAATAAACAACCCATCGACTTATGCACTATATCTATATTATAATAAGGAACATTTAGAAGATGATGAAAAGAATAAAATAAACAATCTTATAGAGAAATTACAAAATGAAAGAAGTAAAATGAATAAATATAATATGGATTATTTAGAGCGTGATTTATCAGGGGTTGAAAAGAAACCTATGGATAATATAAATGAGTAATAATGATTATGTGAATATTGATGAACACGTTATTATTCAATCACGTCTTATCAGTCTTAACAGTCGGTTCGCAACAAGAAAAATAAACGGTTCAAAACATTCATCGGTGTTGTTCGACTTCAATAGCATTATAACAAAAGACGTGGACGCATTATATAATACAGTAGCAATACAGAGTGCAGAAGTGCCAGCAAGTTATTATAACGTCAATCAGGACAACAACACAATTAATTTAACACAAGGTGCAACAACTGGTTCTATTACAATCCCAGTAGGAAATTATAATGCCGATACGTTCGCCGCCGCCTTCATATTATCATTCAACGCCGCCGCATTCGCCAACGACGCCAGTTTATTATTTAATAAAACCACTGGTAAGTTTAGTTTAATGAGTGACCAAGCAGGACAAAATTTAACAATTAATTTAGCATTAACGACAGCACGTAAGACGTTAGGAATCAGTCAGGAGGCCACGGGTTCGCTGACATTTAACTATGTCGCCGATGACCCAACATTTATGCCACTCCCAGTCAATTTTTTAGGAGTCACAAAAATAAAAATATTAAGTGATGCACTAGCTGGTGGAAACTTCGACAGCAATAATTTAAACACAACAACGTTGATGGATACAATAACTGCGACAGCTGGACCTTTCGGTTTAACGGTGTTTAGTAGTTTAGGGCGGGAGTCATTTGTTAAGGCAAAACGGATTGATGAAATTGACTTGCAGATTTTAGACCAAGATAATAATCTTATTGATTTTAACGGTATTGACTGGACAATGACATTATTATTAAACACTCACAGAAGACAAACGTTTAGCAAAGTGGACGGAAGCATTTTGAACGATAGATATGAATCTATTTTGTCGGCTCAGGAAAAAACCGAGCCGTTAGAAAAGGAACTCGAAGACGTCCTATTCGATGAAAATGATTTATTATTTAATAATAATTAATAAAAAAATAATAATATTAACTGAATTTATAAATGGCCGCCCTACCGAAAGAGATTCAATACAATAAACCGATGGCCTCGCTACCGTCGGATACCCAGATGTCGCAAGTCATCGTCCGCCCCTCGAACGGTGCGACGTTTAATGGTGACGGCAACATCATTCAATTTGACTTACCTGCTCACTCGTTCCTCGTCGGTTCTTCGCTATGCCTGAACCTTAACATTAAGATAGACCCCGCCGCCAACACCAACGTAATCACAATGCGAGGTGTCCCCGCAGCGTCGTGGATAGGTCGTGTCGAGACTATTGTCGGCGGGTCGCTTTTAGAGGCGGTCTCGGACTATGGTCGTCTTTACAATATGATTAGCCAGACCAAGCTTTCTTTTGACGAGAAGGCGGCGCTCCAGACTGAGTTCGGTTATGGTGGTGGCGGTGTTGACGGTCTCGCCAACGTCAACCCTACCCTATTTAACCTTAACGGTCGTCTCGGCCCGACCTCGGCGGGGACTGACGGTGTTGCTGGAACATTTCCTGTCAGCCTTCCGCTCGGCTGTATGTTATCGTCCTGCACCGAGCTCATTCCGTTAGGTCATATGGGCGGTGTTCGTATTCAGATAACCACTGCGCAGGTATCCGAGTATATCAAATCTGTCCTTCAATCTGACGACACCTCCGCCACCCCAATGCCCACAATGACATTTAGCGATTTAGAACTCACATTCGACCTCGTGGACTTCGGGGCTGGGATGGATTCTGTTGTCCGCTCTATGGCTGTTGATGGTGACCTCGTTCTCAAATCGCAGGGCTGGAATGTCACCAACGTCAACTTTCCTGTCAGCGCTGCCGCTACTGAGGCGACCTACATTTATAATGTCCGCCTCTCTTCCATTAAGTCGCTCTTCCTCCAACTCACAGGCGAGGCGGGTGCTGACTCAGTCAATAAGGGTTATGATGCTATGCGTGTCGGTAAATCTGGCCAGGTTCAAATGTTTATCGCCAACCGTCCTTTTCCGCCAACTCCTCTTCGTGAAACCAACACTGCCGCTGTCAAGAGCGCTCTCCGTCAAGCATTCGGTGGGGCGCACGACATCTATTCGTCACGCAACTCCATCACCCAGAAGATGTGGGTCGACAACGCCAACCTCCTCGACGCCGACGCCACCGCCTCAACTGTCACGCTGCCTGCGTCTCACTTCTATGGCATCAACACTGAGAAGCTCTCCAGCAACCAGGTTATGCTGTCGGGTGAGTCATCGCAACTGACACCCATTAACGTCCGTGTGTCTACATCGGAAGCCACAGCCAACGCCGCCACCTTAACCTTATATTCGTGCTATGATGCGCTCATCGCCCTTAACGTCAACAGCAGACAGGTCGCTGTAAGAGTTTAAGCAATATATTAAATAATATTCGTGAATTATAAATATGAATATTATTAAATTAAAAAAACCGACATTAACTCCACCAGCGATGAACTGCGACCGTCCACTGCATTCAAAATTAAATGCTTTTGAAGTGACGTCTTATCTTAACCAGCACTCGACCAATTTACTATTAGGAAAACCAAAATCAGGAAAGTCATCACTGTTGTGGGCGATGCTGTCGAATAAGAAGCTCTTAAAAAATGTATATCATAATATTTATTTATTCCAGCCCAGTCATTCAAGAGCATCTATGAAAAAGGACATATTTAAACATCACCCATCAGAAAAGAAATTCGAGGAATTAAACTACGAGGATTTAGCAGAAGTAATGGAGCGCATTAAACAGACACCCCCTGATGAAAACAACGTCATTATTTTTGACGATATGGCGAGCTACTTAAAAAACAAAGAAACCCTACAACTATTTAAGGAGTTGATATTTAATCGTCGTCATTTAAGAACTTCAATATTTTTTTTGAATCAGACATTTTTTTCAGTCCCGAAAGAACTGCGACGATTATTTAGTAATATATTTTTATTCAAAGTCAGTAAGAACGAGATGAAGAATTTATTCGATGAGGTGGTTGAAGACGAAAACGTAAAAGGATTGATGCCTGAAATAAATAAGGTGGTCTTCGACAGACCGTTTAGCTATTTATTTATTAACACAGATAATCAAAAATTTTATAAGGGTTTTGATAGAATTGATTTTAATGAAGAATAAATAATAATATTTATAATCTGTATAATGTCATTCTTCGCTAAAAGTTTGAGAGGACTTCAATCGGGCGGTGGAATATTTAACAAAATAGGTGGTGCTGCACGGGGTATATTCAGCAAAGCCCCGATGGTGTTGCGTGGTGTCAGTGGTGGACTGGGTCAGGCCAGCCGTGCGCTCGGCAGTGTTGCTTCACAGTCTGATAAATTATTATCTGACCCAGCCACACAGGCACTCGCACGTCAGATAGGTGCTGGAGGATTTTTAGGAGGTGCGAGAGGTCTAACAGGGTCGGCAGGGTCGGCCTCGGCTCTTCTGGGACAGGCTAGTGCGGCGACCAATCCGTCGTCATATTCAGGACTGAATCCTGCACAGGCTGCTTCGTCTGCGATTGAACGTGCGAAGAGTTTAGGAGGCGGTGCGAAAAAACTTTTTATGTAATTAATAAATAATAATATAGTCGGTTTATATAATGAAAAGCTATACAATTTTAATCAACAGCCAGCAGGGGGTGGGGACGGCTGCGAGTGATAAAGTGTATAAATTTGACTGGAGTATAATACCGAAGGGCGAATATGAGATGAGCTTTTCATTTATAAGCGAGCCTTTAAAGACGTTAGAGGGGGCGGCGGAGGGGACCAACCAAGCGATGGCGTTAGAGTTTATAGCACCGTTAAGTCGCAATTCTTATCGTGTGGATGCGAATGGATTTGCTAACAGCACGAATGTAATCGGTCTATTAGAAGTGGAGTCGGTGGAAGGGTATGGGACTTGTCCCCGCTCTTTTCGATGCGGCACTGGAAGTCCAAGAACGACAACCCCACCATTAATTTATATGGCACACCGTCGGGCAACGAGTTCCGTGTCCGTCTATTGAAGACCAACGGGGCAATAGCAACCATCGCCCCCACCAAATATGATATGATAGTTAAATTAAAACATATCTGTTAATGGGGGTTTCGCCCCCCTACGACGAACGAAGTTCTTTTTGTTTTACTTTTTTTAAAAAGTATAATAAATGATAAAGGATAGTCTCGGAGAAATTAGAAACGATATTAAGTCCAAAAGGGACGCCCTGTTAATCGGGCATCAACAACTCAAGAAGGACAGCGACGACTGGAATAAAGCAATTATCGTGATTAGTGTTATAGCGGGTTTAATGGAGAGTATAAAAATGCGTCTACACCTCACGGGTGCTGGATGGCAACTACTACCGATTATATTAAGCTCCATCACAGCCACGATGGCATCGCTGATTAAGTTTAGAAACTTCAACCAGCGAATGGAGACATATCTACAGAGTGCGTCATTATTGACGAACACCCTCCTGAAGGCCCGAAACCATAATGAGGTGGACGAGGATTTGCGAGGCGAATATAATGGCTCATTAGAGAAGATAGAAACGGCTCTATATCCGAATGAGCGGAAGCTCTTCCTGAGACAGGCACACAGGAACCTGATTGAGATAATGGCACAGGAGATAAAATATTATAAGAAGATTGAGAAGGTCAATAATGACGAGATAATAACCACAGAAGAGGAGGACGACGACAGCACATTATCCCCTGTTGCCTCTCCACCGACCCCACTGGATATATCAACACACCGTGAAGAACCTTTAATAATATCAATTAAGAATAAGGATGCTGGAGAGGATGAGAAGTTTAACCTTTAAAATAAATATTAAGTTATATTATAATGTCTTTAACAGGAATAATCGGTCGCACAGGTGGCAAGTCAAAACTCAAGAAAAGAATACGTGCGATGATGCCACCTCACACGACCTACATAGAGCCATTCGTGGGAGGCGGGAGCGTCTTCTTCAGCGCCCCAGCAGACCCGAATATAAAAGAGGTCATAAATGACAAGGACAAAGATGTCATAAATATTTATATGGATATGAAGAAGGTGGGTGATAAAATTGAAGGCTTCACCCCTCCGACCAAAGAGAGGTTCAATCAATATAAAAACCAGAAAACATTTAGCTCACCGTTAGACCGACTGCGTCGCAATTTATATTTATCCCGATATTCATTCAGGGCTGACCGCAGGAATTTTGCCCTCTCCAAGACTAGGCAGGCAGCGGAGTCAAATGGAGGTCCTCAATTCTTCCGCAAGAAATATGAAAAATACAAAGAGCGATTAAAGAACACGAGGATACTCAATCAAGACTATAAATCCGTTATAAGAAAATACGACAACCCCAACGCCTTCATCTATTTAGACCCACCATACAGCACCGCCGAAGGACGCAAAGACTACGAGGACAACAGCGTCAAAATAGAGGATATAATAAATACATTAAAAACAGTGAAAGGGAAATTTATCCTCTCTTACGACAATATCCCCGAGGCGAAGCGTCTCGCACGTGCGGCAGGTTTTAAGGTGATGATGGCAACCACCAGTTATAGTGATGGGCAGGGAGGAATAATAACCAAAAAAGAACTCCTTATAAGGAACTACTAGAGAGGCTGTGCTAAAACTATCTGTTTTGTTTTATAAAATAATAATATCTTAATCTATAGATAAAACACATTTACGGAAGAGTCAATAATACAAAAAAAATAAATAGGCAACATAATAATATGCTATTGAGAATGGTGTTTTATATATAGATTAAGATATTAGATAATGCTATTATTTAACATCTTACACCTCTTTTTAAATAACGGCATCTCCAGCGTCCATTCGTGAGTGGGGTCGCCCATAACATAATATAACAGGTCTCCTTCAAAGACCACGTCGCCGTCTGCGTCAGGCTCCACCCCTGCCTCCTCTGCTGCGGTCAACGCCCATATAAATAGTGTGGTGAGCAGCTCGTCCCTGTCTGTCTGATACTTCGCCGACACCCTATTAGCCATAGCCGTCTCGCCGCCGACCCAGTTCGGGGAGACCGACCGCCTCGTCTGATTAAGAAGACACATCATCCTCGTCACCTCGGGACC
>JGI24005J15628_10002189_pt1 | contig 10113 bp, 9 predicted proteins | sample LinPmetageLP40_FD_15628 | JGI IMG/M metagenome (IMG submission 15628) | reverse complement strand
CTGAGCTCCGTAAGCAACTAATTGCATTAATCCCCCACCCATATTTTTTTATAATATATAGAAAGAAAAAAAAAATATTAATTTTAATTAAATATTAATTAAAATTATAAAATGATATAAAAAACAATTACTATTATCATATAAGATGGTTGAANTAAATGATNTATATAGTAATATAANTAATAATAAAGTNTTTTTAGATNTACCNGAAAGTTTTGAAATTGATTACNAAGAAAAAGAAGATGTATTTAATNATATCAATTTTAAATCAATTATGAATTATAAAGATGTTAATTTTATTAAAAATAATAATAATATTGATTTATTACAAAATTTAAATAAATCTAGTGATAAAACTAATAATAAATCAAATGATAAATTTTCCAATAATTCTTCTGGAAATTCTATACAATATAAATTTAAAAAAAATAGTTTTTTTGAAGAATTATCAGATTTAGTATTTTTAAATTTTAGAGAAATTAAAGATTGTTTAACAGATTATATAAATTGTAATGATGGATTATTATATCTAAAAGAATTATCTAGATTTCATAAAAAATTACAAAGAGATTTAAATAATTTACTATTAGAACAAAATTTAGATAATTTAATATCAGATGATTTAATTAAATTAATCTGTAAAAAATTTAATATTAATATTATTATTGAAAATAATGATTGTGATATATATAAGATTTATAAAATAAATTCAGAAGATTTTTATATATTTAATACTTTTAAGAATTATAAAAATAATAGAAATTATAAATATATAAAAAAAGAAAATAATATATCTTCATTTACAAATAATAAAATAGAATATATATCTGAAAAAGAAATTAAAAAAATGAATATAGATGAACTAAGAAAATTATCATATAAATTAAAAATTAATAAAAGGTTAAAAATAGATATTATAAACGATATAACACATATTTTTAACAATTTTTGATTAAATTAAAAATTGAATGAAAATTATTATTTTATGTTCTTTTTAATATATAAAGAAAAATTACATATTATAATATAATATTACTATTTATTAATAGAGAATGGAAATCTCGGTAGGTGATAATCAAAACTTAGAAAAGTTTATTGATTTTGCTTTAAGTGATACTGAATATGAATGCGAGGCAGTTTATACAAATAGAAAAAAACTTACATCAGAAAAGTTTAAAGAGATATTCCAGTATTTTTCATCAAATAATAATTATGAATTGATAAATACAATTGATAATGAAACACTTGATATTAGCATTGATATTCAAAAATTTAGAAAATACAGATTGTCATTATTAAATAATACTGATATAATGACGTATTGTAAAACAAATAAATTAAATAATGTATTTTATGGTATCAAACAAAATAAAAAAGGTAATAATAAAATTGAATTTAATGATTATAATTTCAATATAAATCTTAAAAGAGATACAAAAATTGATGATGATAATGAAATAGAAGCAATTGATAAAATAATACAAAGTGCAATTAAAACATTTAGATTTAAAAAAAGATTTTCATTTTTAACTAAATCTAAATATTTTCGAATAGATTTAACACTAGTAAAAACAGGTAATAAATCAAAAACATTTTTTGAGTCTGGTATTTTACAAAATAGATATCCAAAATATGAATTAGAAATAGAATTAAATAACAAGGATATAGATAAAGATTATAATAAAAAAGATATTATTACTGAATTATTTAATATTATTGGTAATATTTTAATGGTTATTGAAGATAATGAATATATTATTAAAGAACAAATTAAGAATAGTGTACTCAGTGATTATCTTGAATTATCATATGGTTTAAAGTTAAGTAGTATTCAAAAACCTAATAACCCAAAAAAATATTTCATAGGGGTTCAACCAGTAACATTGCAAAAAGAAAATTTGTTAAAAGATAGTGATATTTCAATACAAAAGGATTATAGTGTTACTGATAAAGCAGATGGAGAAAGAAATTTAATATATATTAGTAATAAAGATGGCAAATTATATTTAATTGATAATAGATTAAATATTAAATATACCGGAATGTATTGCGAAGAAAGTGATTATTATAATACAATTATTGATGGGGAATATGTGACAAAAGATAGATATGGTTCAGATATCAATAATTATTTAGCATTTGATATTTATTATAGTAATAATAAAGATGTATCAACATTACCATTAATATCTGATAATAAATCAAGATTAGGAATACTTAAAGAAATTTTTAATAAGAATAATTTTGGTTCAGTCACAAATAATAATTTTAAATTAGAAGTTAAAGAATTTCTTACTGGAAACGATGAAGAAATATTTAAAAAAAGTAAAGAAATATTAGAAAGAGAAAATTATTCATATAATAGAGATGGTTTAATATTCACACCAACAAACTTAACAGTTGGAGGGAAAAATATTAATGATAAAAAAAGTAATTTATCAACTACATGGTATAGAGCATTCAAATGGAAACCACCAGAAGAGAATACAATTGACTTCTTAGTTGAGTTTGTAAGTGATGTAAAATATAAATCATTTACGCATAAATATTGTAAATTATATGTTGGATACAACGAAGATATTAAAATTAATATTACAGATATTCTAAATCATAACTTTCAAGATCAAACAAATGGCAAATATGAATTTGATGAATGCTACATTGAAATGAAAGATAGTAAAATCTTAACAGAAGAAAAAGAAGAAATTAGTGATAATATGATTGTTGAATTTAGATATGATAAAAATAATGATAAGTTTTTAAGATGGATTCCTTACCGTATAAGATATGATAAAACTGAATTATATAGAATAACTAATGATATCTCAAATACAGCAAATTATCTAAATACTGCACAAAGAGTATTTGATACAATTGAAAATCCAATTCTTGAAGAAAATATTAATGGTAATGAAAAAATAACAATTGATATAGTTAATAAAGAAAATAATGATAATGATATATACTATATGAGAGAAAAAAATAGAGATGATAGTTTAACCCGCTCACTATTAGATTTTCATAACTATTGGGTAAAAGATAAATTTTTATATAGTAGATTTGCAGGGAATAATTCATTATTTGAAATTGCATGCGGTAAAGGTGGAGATTTAAGAAAATGGGCTAAATCAAATTATAAATTAGTAATTGCTTCAGATATTAGCGAAGATAATTTATATAATATTAAAGATGGTGCTTATAAACGATATGCACAATTATATAAAAAAAGAGTAATTAAGAATAATAATAATATACTATTTGTTCAATTAGATGCCTCAAAAAAATGGAATAAAGAATATATTAATTCCTTAAAAAATGAAGAAATGCAAAAATTAAATAAAATAATATTTGGTTTTAAGGATATAAAAGATATTGATAAAGGTGATGGAATATTAGTTAAATTTCATAATAAAGTTAGTGAAAGATTCAGATTAGTTAGTTGTATGTTTGCAATTCATTATATGTTTAAAGATGATTCAACACTAACTAACCTAGTAAATAATATAGATAAGGTTTTAAAAAATGGAGGCTTCTTTTTTGGAACATGTTTAGATGGCGAATCAGTTTATAAAAAATTAAAAGGTAAAGATGAAATTAAAGCAGAAAAAAATGGTAATTTATTATGGAGAATTCAGAAGAATTATAAAGATGATGAATTTAAAGAAAATGATTTTTTAAAAAATTATGGGAAAGAGATTACAGTTTATATGGAAACAATTAATCAAAATATAGTAGAATATCTTGTTGATTATAGATTATTAGAGTATAAACTAAGAGAAAAAAATATATTACCTGTTAATAAAGAGGACTTAAAGAATTTAAATTTAACAAAATCAACAGATTCATTTAAATTTATATATGATAAAAATATAAGAAAAATAGACAATGATAAAAAAATGACAATAAATTTAAAAGAATATAGTTTTCTAAATAGATGGTTTATATTTAGAAAATATTGATATAAATAAATGCTAAAAACTATATTATTCTTATTTTTAATAAGTATTATAATTTATATTATATTAAATTATATTAATAATAGTGGTTATATTAATAACAGTGGTTATATTAATAATAGTGGTTATATTAACAATAAAAATAAGAAAAGAGTAAAGTTTGCAGATTATTATAATAAACCACTAGTTACTATCATTAATTAAGAATAATAAGTAGTTAATAATGATTTATATTAAGAATAATAAGTAATTAGTAATGATTTATATTAATAATTATTTAAAAAAATAATAATATTAATATTAATGTTATGAATAATAGATTATCATTTATTGATTGGAAAAAGAATATAAATGATTTAGTTAGAAAAGAAATAAATTTAAATATTGATGATTTACCTGATCAACCATATAGATTTCTATATAATTCACAATTACTATCTACCAAAGCAATTTCATTTATTATATTAGGTAATTTTTTCAAAAATAGTATTGACGATATATATTTTATTAATGAAAATTCAATAAAATAAAAAAAATTTGAAAATTATTTAAATATTTAATAATAGTTAATTTAAATGAATAATACTACTAATACACTTAATAGTATTGATATTGAAAGAATACAGGAATTTCTTGACTCCAAAGAAAGAGATGATAATTTAAGCAGAAATACAAAAGATAATATTGAACCTTATGTTACATACTCTAATAATAATACAATATCTACTAATAATGTAAGAAATCCTCCTAAAAATCAGTTCTATCGACAATTAGAAATACCTAATTTTGATATAGAATTAACTGGTTATTTTATTGGAGAAAAAGGAAAGCATTTTAAAAGAATAACAAATATGGCAGGTGTTAAATATATATGGTGGGATTCTAATATAAAAAGAATTGAGATATGGGGTCCAGAAAGAAAATTAAATTTAGCATGCAATATATTAAAAGATCATTACACGTATATTTTAAATAGAAAGAATAACGTGTAATAAAATAATAAAATTAGTAAATAAAAACTAACAAAATATAAAATATAATAAAATTAGTAAATAAAAACTAACAAAATATAAAATATAATAAAATAAGTAAATAAAAACTAACAAAATATAAAATATAATAAAATTAGTAAATAAAAACTAACAAAATATAATTATTATTATTATTAATTTATACTATATATATATACTCATTTACCCTATAAATAAAAAATTTATTATTATGTATTAGGTTTTCTTCTTTTTCCTGGACCAGAAATTTGTTTTGTATTATTTACTATATTATTCATATTTCTATTTAGTTCATTCCCAATTTTCTTTGTAATATTTGGAGTAGCAACATTTTTGGTATGATATTTAACAATATTATATATAGCATTATTTTCACGCATTTTATTTAGTTTTGTTTCTAAATTATATTTTTTTTTCTCCATTATAAATAATTTTTCTTCTTTTAATTTAATATTATTTTCAATAGATTTCCTTTTTGCTTTACCTGAATTTGTTTTAGGATCAATATTTTTACTATATTTACCCCATTTTCCTCTAGTCCATAATAAACTATTAAGTTTGTCAATTTCATCTTGTAATTCTTTAATATCTGGTTCTAATTTAGATATCTCTGCCATAATATCTTGATATTTCTCCTCACGTTTAGTTAATTTTTTTGTTTTTTGTTTGGGACGACTCATAGATAAACCACTGCCATTTTGATTTTTTGTTGATATTAAATTACCTCCTTTTTTATATTCATTAAATGCTTTTTTTGAAATTCTTATTTTTTTATTATTAATAATTTTATAATAGTGTTTTTTTGGAGTACTATAAATATCCATATTTATTTAATTAAAATATTTTAATTGATATTATTATTAATGTAGTATTTAATTTAATATTATTATAATTACTGAGTTGATGGTTTGAATAAATCCATTATAAATGTAAATATATTAGGTTGATTGTTATATTCATAGTTATCATCAGTTGAAGATAATATCTTAGTAGATATACCAGAATGTAATTTGTTATCCAAATTATATTTTTTTTTATATCTCATTAAATTAGAAAATTGTTTATTATTGTTTTTATGCAAATTCCTAATAGATTGTAAAATTTTGTCATTTTGATTAAGATGTAAATACTCATCTCTTATATAATGATTATTATCATTCTCTATTATATCAGCACTACTTGTATTAAATACACGGTTTGATTCATTTAAATAATTCATAATCATCTTAATTATGTTTGATGTTAAAGTATACAATAAACTACATATTATCACTATTGTTAATATTGAAATTATTAATGATTTACTCATTTCACTTGTTTCTTCTTCCTGTAACATTATTAAAATTAATTAATATTTTTTTTCTAAAAGAATATAATAGTTAATATAAATAGATATGGATAGTATACTAAAAGATTATACTAATTTGTATAATATTCTTGTTGATATAACAAATAGTAATAAGTATAATTATGAAAGTTATTGTAATAAAAAAGGGAAAAATGTGGGTAAAAATCTGAATACTCTTAAATTAGAAGATAATCAAGAGATTTTGGAAAAAATAGGTAATGATGCATTTTGTTGTATAAAAGAATATAGAGATTCTAATTCAGAATGTAACTTTGATATAACTAAAACAGTTGAATTACCAAATATTACTGGTTGGACAAAATGGGGTGATGTTAATTCTTATTTAACAAAAATACACAATGCAACAAATAATATAATAAAACAAAATACAAATGGAGAAAATACTAATTTAGATATAGAAGTTAATTTATTAAAACAAAAAAATGGATATGTTAAAACTGCTATTATTGTATTTGCTATATTGTATTTTGTAATTTTATTTATGGTATTTAAAAATTATATTTGGGCATGGAGGAGTCTTACATATAATGAAAAATATAATATTAGAGGAACATTTAAAACTTATATATGTGACGGTATATCAATTCTTCTATTAATGTTATATATTGGTAAGGTATTTATATTAACAAATTTACAGTCATTTAGTTCCTCCTATAAGGAATACACGGATAATCTTATAAATATTGAACAACATGAAATTACTGAGATGATAAGAACTATAGAAGATATTAATTCATCTATTACTATGATTTTATGTAATGAAAATTGTGATGATGGAAATAAACCAGAAGATAAATATAATAAAAACAAAGATGAATTAAAATCAAAAATAGATGATTTTGTTAATACATATAAAAAATTACAAAAAAAACGAAATTCTACTGGTAATATATATACCAAGGGAAAATTATTGACCAGTATTAATGGATTCTTTGGACATTTAAAAGGATTGGTATATAGAGAAAATAATAAATTTAATACATTAGTTGTTAATAATTCTATACAAATCGAATGTCTACTAAAATTAGTATTACTAAATAAATGTGACAATGATACAGCATTAAAATGTCATTTAAATAATCAATGTGGTCTTCATGGTTTCCTAGATTTAGAAAAATATGACGGAGATGCTGATTTTAAAAATGGTTTAGAAGATATAAATAAAAATGATGCTGATGAATTATTTGACATATTTACAAAAAAACCTATAAATTCAGTAATTAGATTTGAACTTCAGCATAATAAATTATATAAAGTAATTGAAAATATATTTATATTTAAAATTAAATATTATAATTTGAGAAAAGAAGATTTTACTATTTATATTAATAATTATTTTCATAAATTAAATTTAGTTGAAAACGGTATTACATTAGATAAATTTGATATTATAAAAAATTATAAAGTTTTAATCGATATTATATATACTAACTATAATTCACAAAAGAAAATAGAAAGTAAAGTATATCCAAAAACTGTAATTGATAAAAATAAGTTTAGACTAATAATGAATTTATATTCAACAACGAATATTAATAAAATTAGAAATAATTTAAATAAAACTACTGAAAATATTATTTCATATAAAAAATTATTTAGTAAACAAATTAAAGACGAAATTAATAATGAAAAAACTACAAATAATAATATGGGTATGTTAGTATTAGTTGTTTCATTAATTTCTGTTGTACAATTTGCAGGTATTGCATGGAATACTGGTGTATTTGATGATGACCTAAAAGAAAGTAATTTATCTAAATTACGAGATATGAGAGATGAATTAAGGAAACAAAACAAACAAGACAAAATTGGGGAGCAAAAAAGAGAAGATGAATTAAGGAAACAAAGAAACCAATTAAAATTAGAAAAACAAAAACTTGGAACACAGAAAAATATAGAACTTGCTAAAGCTAAAGCATCAACTAAAAGACCTATTATTCCAGGTGCTATAATGCCTGGAACTGTGCCATCATCAGTACTACCTCAACAGGGTGGTGTTACTAGAAATAATGTAATTGAAGAAGACCAAAAGTTAAAGAAACCAATTGCTGAAAAACAATTTCCATTAAGAGTCAGTAAATTAACAGCAATGTTAAGTGTTATTGTTTTAGTTAATACAATATTAGGTTCATATTGGTTTAAACAAGGTGTTAATACTACAAAACGTGAAATGATATTACTTAATAGTGAAAATGAATTTGAAGATAAATTGCGAGATTTAGATACTTATTTGTCAAAAATAATAATTATAAAAAAAATAGATGAATATTCTGAGAATAAAAAAGATATTGATAATATATTATATGAACTAGATATTAAAGTAAATAGTGAAGATGGTAAATTATTATTTTCTAAACATTCAAAAGAAAATGATTATATTATTTTAGATAAAACCGATATTAAAGAATTAGTTTATGAAGAATTATATGATAAATTAATAAACTTATTAGAATTATATAATTGTTGTTTCATAGCTAAACAAGATAAAAAAGTAATATTCCCTTGGACTGAATTAAGTATTAATGTTATACTATATTTATTAAGTCTGGGGATATTAGGATATGTACTAACAACTGACGAATTAAAACCTGATATATTAATTGAAAAATTATCAGGACATTATAAAAAAGTAATGAAACAATTAGGAGGCGCAAATGATAATTCTGAACTTGAAAAAATTGAAAATGACAAAGATATATTGTTATACATAATTATTACACTAATATCTTCTTATTTTAGTTATAATATCTATAGTTCAACAATGGATTACAAAAAATATATGTTTAATTAATTTTAATATTATTAAATTTTATTAAATTTTATTAAATTTTATTAAATTTTATTAAATTTTATACATTCCAATTTTATAATTATGTATTAATTTTTTTTCATCTCTATTATAATCCTTTGCAATTTTTTTTATTAATTCTATATTTTGTTTATAGATAATTTTATTAAATAATTCAATAATTTCAGAATTTAATAATTCTTCATTTTTATTCATAATTAAATTTAATTAAATATATTAATATATTTATAAAATTAAAATTTTTTTTAATTATGAATATTATAACTAAATATAATATTGAAAATATATTTAGTGAAATTAAAATAAAGAAACCATTATATTTTAATAATAAAACTATATTGAATATACATTATGGAAAACAAAATTATTTATTATTACAAACCCCAATGATGTATTTACCTTATGATTTTATTGAAGATAATATAATGATAAGATGCTTAGATTTATGCGAATATAATAATGATAAATTTATTAATTTTATAATATTACTTTATAAAAAATTAATAAATAGAATTAAAAGATTTGATAATAATATTTTTGAGAAAAAAGTATTTTATTCAAATATAGTTAAGAATAAGAAAAATAATAAAATAAATATGATTCGATTTCGTGATAATTATATTAGTAAAATTAAAATTTATGATATTAACAATAATATAATAAATAAAACAAAAATTGTAAAAGAAACAAAAGTAAAATGTATAATGTTATTAAAAAATGTTTGGATTAGTGAAAGTTATTATGGGTTTAATATTGAATTATTACAAATACAAAATAGAGAATTTATAAATGATAATAGTCTATTTACATCTTGTACTAATATTAACAACACGCAAAATATGCATAACCAAAACAATATTATTACACCACAACAACTATCTGGTATTACTTCTTTGTCACTACCACCACCTCCACCACCTCCACCTCCACCTCCACCTCCACCTCCACCACCTCCACCACTAGTAATTA
>JGI24005J15628_10002184_pt1 | contig 10127 bp, 9 predicted proteins | sample LinPmetageLP40_FD_15628 | JGI IMG/M metagenome (IMG submission 15628) | reverse complement strand
TGAATATAAAAACGAGACGAAAGTGTATAGACTAAAACCAGCAGACCATAAAAACGGTGGCATCTTATACAAGTTCTTAAAAAAAAATAATATAACTGGTTCGGGAATATTAACAATAAGACGAGGCGGAAAATCTATTTATTCGAAACCACATAATATTGGACTATCATTAAATAAATGGTGGCAAAAAAAAGCCGGGTGGTGGGTAGGTGCTGTAAACTCCGATCATCACATATGGAATGAGACGCAATCCGACCCAACAAGTGAGGAAAAATCACATAATTTTTTTAATGGTAACGCTAAAAAAGGAGGTATTAAATATAAAAACCCGCAAAGTTTAAATAATGATGTTTCATTTTATTGGACAACCAACAAAAAAATAAAGCCGTTGTCATTAATACAAGTCTATAGAAAAAGTGAAACGAATTTTTGTTTTTTTGATGCGATTGAGAACCACGTCGAAGATTTTATTAATAGTAAAAAGAAGAAAGATTTATTAAATAAGGTTATTAAATATAAAAAAAAATTCACGGATGGGGTAAACTGGGAAAATATAAAACTAATTGCGGAAGATATGAGAATTAATATCACAATAAAAGATATATTTAATAAATTTGAAACTCATAAATACAAAATTAATAACTCAAAATATCATATTAAATTATTAAATAGCCAATGCGACCATTTAGAAATAAATAATTTTATCAATACTGAAGAAATTGGGGAAATATCACAGGATGAAATAAATGAGATTATGATGAGCTGTTATTCTAATAATGAATGGTTTTATTTTATTGGTTCGGAAGAAGAGCCAAAATATTTATTAACAAAAGCGGGGAAGTATAAAGTATTAAATGAAAGAAACAATATAATAAAAGATTTTAATAAATCAATAGATATTAACCGTTTTAAAATAGACACTGTAAAAGAAAAAATAAAATTTGAGTATATTCATAGATTAGTAAATTTTAATGCTCATTGTATGTTCCCAGAAAAACAAGATTTTGTTGAAAAACACACCGAAGATGAATTAAGTGAAATGGGTTATATTGAATATGATATTAAAAAAGCATACACTCAATATAAAAAATGCGATTATTACTTAGGATTCCCAACTAAAATGACAAATCCAATTAAATTAACAAATTGGACAATGAAACAAGTTAAAAAATATGTGGGATATTATACGGTTAAAATTATAGATATTAAAAATGAAAACACTAAAAAAATTATGAATGCGTTAAATTTAAAAATAGATTATCATTATGGTTTCACGTCCCCAATGATATTATTTTTAAATGATAATGATGTAAAAATGGATATTAAAGCTGGTTCATTTTGTTTTAAAAGCTTTAATTTCGATTTTACAAAGGAAATGATAGAAAATAAGGCATATCAAATATACGCGGGTAAATTACATTCATACACACCATCCACAACATTATCGACTTTTTCAAATCATAATTTAGCATCAGACCTTGCTTGCCATTATGACGAAGTTGAATTAAGAGCGTTAGATAATAAAGATTACGATATAGTAAATGTAATTTTAAATAATGATACAGTTTATAATTATAGTCATATCGGCGGATATATTACGTCCTATAATCGTATAAATACATTTCAAGAATTATTTAAATTAAATTACGATGATATTTTAGGGTTTAAATGTGATGGTTTTATATGTAAGAATGCCACTATTAATATATCCAAATCTTCAATGTGGGATATTAAACAAATAGTTAAAAATTTCAGTTGGGGCGATGTTCTATATTATGAGCTCGAAGATGATAACAGTAATGACCTATTAGATTACGGAACTAAACCTAAAAATAATTTAGATAATTCATTGTTAGGAATTGATGGATTATATACTAAACAATATATAGCCTTATCTGGTGCTGGTGGTAGTGGCAAGACAACAACAACTGCTAAACAATACCCTGAAATGCTATTCATTGCTAATAACTGGCGTTTAATAACTCAAAAAATAGACGAGCATAAAATCGAAGGAAATACTATTCATAAATTAATTGGTCTTAACTGCGATAAATACGATGGGTGCCCATCCGTTATTTTTTATGATGAAATAAATACTTATAGTGCAGCAATGATTAAAAAAGCCATAAAATTATATCCATATTCACAACATATATTATGCGGAGATTTTGAAAAAGTGAATAATGATATTATTTATTATCAATGTTCTAATACGATGGATGGATTATTTACAAGTTTTAAAAATTTTGATATTCATCATTTTGATAAAAATTATAGAACAAACGACCAAGAACTTTTAAATAAATTAAATGGATTACGAGATGTAATGAAATCATCAAAAATGAATATTAACAAAATTAAAGAATTTGTATTAACACATTTTAAAAAATATATTGTTAACGAAGACTATCTAATTAAAAATTATGATTATAAAACAGATACGGTTTTATGTTCTGTTACTAACGGTAAAAGAAGCCAAACTGAATATTATTCAAAATTATTGGATGGTAAAAAATATTTATGTATAAATCATAATAAAAATCACCTTCAAAAAAAATTAAATGGTGACAAAAATGTATTATTAAAAGGTGATATTTTGATTAAGCCAGATGGTAAAATATTAAAACGATTTGAACAGCGCGACGCATTCACTATTCATTCAGTACAAGGTTTAACATTAAAAACGGGGACATTATATATTATATTTAATCGTATATTTTGCCCAGCTCAATTATATACGGCATTGTCGAGAGTTACACATTTAAGCCAAATTAAAATATTGGCTTAAGGGTAAACAAACTTAAACCTGTAAGATGGAAATCAAAAACCAAAATAAAAAACATACAGAAGAATTTAAAAAAAGACGGTCAGATTATAATAAATCATATTATGAGAAAACAAAATGCTCATTAATATGTTATCATAAACGAGCAATTGAAATAAACGCACGTAAAAAAATTAATAAATATAAGTGTGAATGTGGCTCATTTATTCGAAAAGCATCAAAAACTCCTCATTTAAATTCTAAAAAGCATAAAAAATATATAGAATCTAAAAAAAATATTCAACAAATATAATGACAAAGAAATCAAAAACTGAACAAGATTATTTAACACTTGCCGAAGACTGTAAGCAACGCATAGCAGATAAAAATCAAATTATCGAAAATCAAGAAGCTAGAATCGAGAATTTAACGAACACCTGCCAAAGTTACGCAGTCAAAATAGATAATTTAAAGGTAGTAGTCGCTCATTTACTTAATGCTGTCGATTAATTCATATTAAACTATTATATTATATATAATAGTTTAATGTATAAAATTACAAGTTATTCGAAAAAACAAGCTAAAAAATTAAATGTAACACTAAAACCATCAACTAGAAAAGGTAAAAAGATTGATGTATTTAAAAATAAAAAAAAGGTGGCAAGTATTGGAGCAAAGGGCTACTCAGATTTTCCCACATATACAAAAACAAAAGGCAAAGCATATGCTAACAAACGACGTGCCCTATATAAGAAACGACATCAAAAAAATAGAACAAAAAAGGGAACATCTGGATATTACGCTGATAAAATTCTATGGTGATTAATATTAAATTATAATAATATCTATTATAATTTAATGGATAATTTAACAGTTACAGAACTTCGCTCACGGATTAGTACTTATACAAAAGAACACAAAATTAAAGGATATTATAAACTTAAAAAATCAGTTTTAATTTCAGAAATTAAGAAAAATAAGGACTTACACAATCACATACTAAATAAAAAGGATGTAAAAAAAAAGAATGTAAAAAAAAAGAATGTAAAAAAGCGTGATATGTCCAATGTAATGACATTAAAACAAATAGAATTAATTAAAGATTCTATGAGGGAACAGAAACGAGAAAATTTTAAAATACAAAGAGAACACGATAAAGCTATAAGAAAAATTAAAAAAACGATTAAAAAGATAAAACAATTAAAAAATAAAAAACAATTAAAAAATAAAAAATCATCTTCATCTGAATTAAGTGAAGATAAATTAATCGAGTTGGAGGGGTTACTAGCTGAATTTAAAACACTTTAATTAATATTTTTTAATAAAATGTCTATTAATATATTGTTTATCTCTTTTATCCTTATAATTAATCTTATATAATTTATATTTTGGTTTAATTAATTTTCTATTACAATATTTGTTAATTTCCCATATAATCCCTGGCGGAAACGTGGATTTAAACATAATCATTAAAAATTGTCTAGTATTCATATTATAATATATATTTATTATAATATTAATCCATTGTAGCCTACTACAATACCTCCCCTGATTCCACATCTGGAACAACTGCTTCAATTATAACAACTTCCTCGGCTTCCCCTATCTGTTCGACTGCTTGCTCTACTGTTGATAAACATTGTAATAGATCAGCTGAGGTTATAGGTTCTTTATTAATTATTTTTTTAACAATACAAATTATAAAATGAATAATTCCATTACTTTTGCCTGTTGACATCCCCAACACTTCAGATATTATAAGTCCGATTGTCGGAATGCTAGCTAATAAGACAGCACCGCTTCCACATCCTGCTATTACATTATTATTCATATATTAATATATAAATATAATATAATATATTTAACTATTAATAATATAATGGTTAGATTAATCAGATTAACAAGTGACACCAATGACGGACGATTTATTAATAATTTTGATAGTAATATTGAACTATCCTCGTATTCTCAAATAGCATTCAAAGGTTGTAATATTGATGTTCCCAGCCCGGAGATTACAATAGACGGAACAAACGGTGATATTAGGTATAGTTCAGGTTTAGGCGGGTTTGTAGGCGTGGGAGAGATAGATCACGGTGTATATAATATTAAAGAAAATATAGGAAAATTAAATGAAGAAATAGAAACAACTTTTAACAATTTAAGTAACCTAGTAGGTGCTAATGATAGATTAGAACGGCGTATTATTGGGCAACAGTGGAAAGCTGGCGCAAACAGCGATGATAAGTATCAGATACAATATAAAACCTCAAATAATATAAATTTATTAAGTGGCGAGTGGAAAAAATCAAGTGATGTAAACGTAGACGATACAACGGACCCCAACGACCTTATATTTAAAAACCTAGACACAGCCTCAACCGATGACGCATATGTCGTATCAAAACATCCAATTAATAAAGGAGGGTTTCGGATGCTACAAAATGTTATGTATATTCCCACTACGTCCGCTGGTCTACTTGGTGGCGCAGTTTGCGGGATAAGTGACCAAAATTTCGCTAAAACTGGTGACGAGCCAGAATTAGCACTCTTAGATATATATCTACGAACAGGCGACGATATAACAACATATTTTATTTGCGACGGGAAAGGAGAACCAGAGGAGGCAATCGTTGGACAAACAGTAGCAGACGACGACACGTTCGGTATTATTAAATTAGGTGATACGTACCATGCCGTAGCATATGATAGCGCAGGCGCGGAAAAATTTAATGTTGCTTTTGATTTTAAACCTACGAACTGGTTAACTGATTTTTACGGTGTTATAATTTTAAGAGATGATACTGTAGTTATTCACGAGGTTCAGTCGTCGCTAGACCCATACTCATACACAGGTACACCTCCTAATAAATTTTTTCAAAGTGCAGCATTAAATATTATTGGTGTGCCTCTTCTAGCAAAAGAAAACGCAAGCGCTGACATTAGTGAAAGCTTATCGTTATTTTTGGGATTTAATAATCCTTATTTACAAAATCAAAACAGTGGAAGTGACCTAATTGCATCATTAGGACCAAACCAAATTTTTACAGCTTCTATTGAACTTGTTCATACAGTTGACTCGTATTTAATCGAATTGATGAACCTAGATTTAGAAAGTTATGACGGATACACTGAGCAAAGAAAAAATATTTTAACAACGATTGAATATAATGAGTTTTTTAGTCAAATTTTATATGAACCGAGCCAATACGTATATTTAGATTTGAATAATAAACAGCCAATAAATTTAAGGAACATTAGCGCTCGTATAGTAACAAACACGTTTAGAACCGTAGCAACCGAGGGATTAAACACAATAACAATTTACATTAAAGACGGACCAGAAGTAAGTAGAGATCGAGCATTTATTAATTAAATTTATCAATTAGTATTATTAACAAAAATATATTTAGTTATATATTTGTTAAAAATTTGTTACTAAATAGTAATACTTATATTTATAACAATTAAAATAATTTGTAATAATAATATGTCAGGTACCGAGTACGAATCAACATCAGATGAAGATATAGCTTTATTTGAAACTGAAGCAGTCAAGCCAAAGCCAGCTAAGAAGAAAAAAAAGCCTATGTCAGATGCTAGGAGAAAGCAACTATTAGAGAATTTGAAGAGGGGTAGGGCTACAAGTCAGAGAAAAAGACAACAGAACGCCAAATTAAAAAAGATTTCAAAAGAAAAAGAATCTAAACGACGTCAAAAAATAATAGATGATTATGACAAGGAAAAGGCACAACCTAAATTAACCGCTCCTAAAAAATCAGAACCTATTGATATTCCTAGGAAGGAAACCGCACCAAAAGAATTACCTATAGAAAACCCAAAAAGTCCTAAACAACGTTTTTCAAGGTATAAGAGCGAAAAAGACCAGTTTTTAATTAATCAATTCGATAGACTAAATTTAAAGTTTGAAAAATTGGAAATGATGTATAATAAGCAACAACAGCAAAAAGCACAAGCTCCACCTACAGCACCAGTTTTAGCACCAGCAATACCAAAACAGGAGCCCGAACCCCTCAGGCTATATTCTAGGTCAAGGAGAAGGCGCTAATAATTCTAAAATAATATAAATATAATTATATATATATCATTTTATTTCATTTCATTTTATAGCCCCTACGGTGGGCGTATACGCGTTCCGCTAATAGGTTCAAAACTAGAGTTTAAATATCGTGTGGCTAGTGGGTTATTATAATTTACGACAAAAAAAGTATGCGGTTCGCTCGTAGTTTTTCTAAACATTGCTTTAAATTCTTTTTTATCTTGTAAATAATTATGCTCATCAATGATAGCCTCAAGATTTTTATCTGGTAGCTGAAACACTACCAAACCCGTTAAATTTTCTCTTACTTGTGGTGCGAGTTGCTTATAAGATTGACATGCAACGATTGTACTAGTATTTAGGTGCCTACCGTTCATAAATAAACGAGATATAAAATTGTTTTGCTTCCGTCTTAGCTTCCCGCTAAATCCGACATCGTCAAAATAAAACAACATATGAGGTGGCTTCTTTTTTTCAGATACTGCTTCTTGATATTCTTCATCTATCATATCATATATTTCATTTAATAGTTGTTCATCATACTCTTTCATTATATTCCCATCTGGTATTTTAAGATATTTTATCAAATTCTGTATTTTTTTGTCATTTTTTACTGATGGACTTATTATAAATATATTCTCACCTTTAAAATCATCTTTATAAAATTCTTTCCGTGCTAAAAGGTTCACAATTAAATTTGTTTTGCCCGATAATTGCGATTTCCCAACGACAACCAATCGCATAGGCAACGAAAATATGTTCTTCTTGTTTATTTTGTAGCTATCGGATATATCCAAAACTTTCATAATTTTCTTCGACATTATTAATATACAATTATATAATTTTATATTTATATTATAATATATAATATGTATACACAATATCAACAGAACTTAAATCAGAGCGCGAGTCAATCTGCTAACGCACGTAATCAAGCGATGGACGAATTATTAAACCAGTACAGGTTTGAAGAAAAGCAAGATTTAACTGAAGCCGAAGACAAGAAAACACACGATTTAGAAACTAAAATTCCTATTGGTATCGAAGCTTTTAGAGAGGGTATCAGTTCAGAACCTATGAAATTATTCGGAAAAAAAGTTCTCAGTAATGCTTTAAAAATGGGAATTAAAACGGCTAAATCGTCGGAGCTATTAAAGGGAGGCAATATCGAATCTATTTTAAATGAAAGTGGGAATATTTATAAAAATATTGAAGATGAAGGCGTGTCTGCAGCACTGGACGCATTAGTGGAAAAGCACGGACCAGCTATTAGAGCATTTTATGACACAAAGAGCGAAGCCGTGAAAGCATTCGGCGATAGGATGACGGGTCAATTATTAGATAAATTCGATGAAGGAACAGCTAAAATAGGAAAGGCTGTAGGTGAGTCATATAATGAAGCACTATCAGCATCTAAGGTAGTTGCTGCAGATACGGCTGAACAAGTCACCAGCAGTATTAATGAGTCTGGAATTGATGGCGATACGGCTATCAGAGCATTAAGGAGAGGTGTTCGGGATATTGACTCTGTGAGAACTAAAGTAAATAATTTATTTAAGCCTAATCTTTCATCTGTTCGAAATAATGTATTAGACGATGCGTTAGATGGTGGTGATTATTATGAGCCTACTGTAATGGACGAATGGATGAATGATATTAGACAGCAACGCTTAGCGAATCCAATAGAAGAGGCACAACCAAAAACTATATTAAAACAATTTACAGAGGATGCTAGCGCTCGCATTAGGGATGAAGCAGACAGAGTAGCATCAAGGTATACCAGATTAAAGGCTGGCATCAGTGATAAATTAGCGCGACCAGCTCAAGCAGGAGAAACTGAATTAAGTGACTTTTCTAAAAAAATAACAGATGGTATAGATAACAATATAGGGGGACTGTCAACGGATGAACTAGAAAGAAGAGTTCAGGCAAGATTTGAAGATTTACAACGCGAAAGCTCGCAATTTATTGATAGTATACACGGGGAAAATGTTATTACAGGAAGAGAAGCTGATAAGCCCGCCAGAGCATTTGACCGAATCGCTGAACCAGAAGCACCAGCAGAAGAAGAAGGAGCAGGAGCAGGAGCAGAAGAAGCAGTCGCACCAGCAGAGGAAGCAGTCGCGCCAGCAGTTGAAGCAGTCGCTGAAGGTGAAACTACATTCAACCCTCTTCAAGCATTTCAGAGTAAAATAGCGTCTAGCATCGAAAGCGCAGGCTATGATAGGTTAACTGACCCAGCTAATCGATGGGATTACAACCGAGCAGACCCTTTTCAATTACAGAAATTCGAGGGAAGCTATAGCTCAAACACACCAATAAGAACCGCTGTTAATGAAGCAATTGAAATGGGCGAGGCTGACAAATTAGCACCAACATTATTATTAAAAGATCACCCATTTAGTATGATGAAAGCGCTAGGCGAGGGAGCAAGAAAAGCGAGATTACAAATTAGTAAAGACGCATTAACCAAGCAATTTGAAGCTAAAAAAGCAATATCTGACAGCCGAACACCAGCGCAACGAGGGCTCGACGATATTTGGGCAGAGGATGATAAGCCATCAGCAAAAAGCGGATTTGCCGATTTATGGGCAGATGATGATGATGACTTATTTAGTTCAGCTGTTAAAGGTCCAACAATTAAACCATTATTCGAGCATAATTATTCAGGCACTACTAATATCGATGACCTCTGGGGTAGTAGCACCACCGAATATATGAACCCGTTACGAGATTCAACTAATCAACCTATGGAAGATTTACTGCGCCAGGCTGGTGTTGATTTTAATCAACCTATAGCAAAAATAGCCGAGCAACCGCAAGCACACGCTGCAATCGCCGATGCTGTACAAGAAGTCGCACCCGTAGAAGCAGTAGCAGAAGTAGCACCAGAAGAAGGCATCACGGTAGGAGGTCGATTTTTCAAAAAACCCGCGAAATCTTTAAAAGAAATTGAAGAAGATTACCGTGCAGCAGTCAGAAAAATGAGAGCACCGAGGACAACTGAACCAACAGGTGAAGGTTTTGGCGAAGAACTACCAGCACCGTTAATGATTGAAGATAAACCTAGTGTTGAATTATCTGGATTACGAGATTTACGCATTAAAAGTATAGTGCCAGTAGACCAATTGACGGCAAGAATCGGACAAGAGACATCGACAGGTCCTCGTTTAATGCTCCAAGATTTACCACCAGCCGAAGCACCACCAGCCCAAGCACCACGAGCTGAAGTACAGGCACAGACTGAAGCACCAGCCGAAGCACCACGAGCCGAAGCACCACCAACAGTTGAAGCACCAACAG
>JGI24005J15628_10002182_pt1 | contig 10129 bp, 10 predicted proteins | sample LinPmetageLP40_FD_15628 | JGI IMG/M metagenome (IMG submission 15628) | reverse complement strand
AAAACGGACACGCATTTAATACGGTTGAGGTCTCACCTGGATAAGAGAGTAGAAAATTTCCATTACATTGAACCGTCCCTGTCCCTCCACCCGCACCATTACCAGGTGCTAATGATACGCCATTTCTATATATAACAACAAATCCATAATAAGGCCGAGCTGACATACAGCCATTTATTACACCTGATAAATAGACTTTTTGTGTTTCACTTGTCGGAGTAATAAGAATTTCAAAACTTGGGATTAGTTTACCAGCACGAGTAGGAAGGTTGGTTATTGACTCTATTGATTCAGTCCTTATGGCAACATGTGGAAGCCCTCCTCCACCACTACTCGGCTGAACTGTCGGTATGTCAAAAGGGAAATCACTCATTATATATTATAATGATATAATATAATGGAAGAATTAGCAGACCTCGTCAAACTACATTATATGTTTTACAAGAAGGAGAATTATGCGAAATATTTACCAGAAGGAATTAGTGTTATTTCAGAATATAGCGACGACGATTCTATGGTGTTTCTAAACGACGACAGAGTAATCATTAGTATGCGTGGGTTAGATCCGTCATCACTGAGAGATTTACAAATAGGATTTAATATTGTTGCTGGAGATGTTCTAAATCCACAGGGTTTTGATAAAGAAACCTCAAAAGGATTATATAAACAAATTCTTGATAAAGAACAACTAAAAATAGAGGAACTACAGGTCATATTTCCAAATAAAAAAATAGAGTTAGTTGGGCATTCTCGTGGTGGCAGGAAAGCTATTGACTTGGGAAAACATAATGATATAAAATATACAGCATTAAATCCAGGCGATGCTACCAGTTTTAGACAAAAGTTATATAGTGTATTTCTCTCAAGTGCACTTCCAAAGATTGATAATATAGAGATGTATAACGATATGTTAATTAATATGCCAACTGATAGGGAATCGCTTTATGATATTGGTAATATGAAACTATTTCCACACATGGAAAACCCATTCACACAAATTACTTTTGAACCTAAAATAATACAACAAGAATATAACATAAAACAGATGATAGAGAGACTTGTTTATAATCCTTCTATCTTTGATGCTGTTTCGTCAAGTGCTGTTTTAGCAGCTGGTTCGGTCGGTGGTGGTTCGTCCTTTGCCTCTACTGCGATGTCTTCCCTCGTTATACCAGTTGGTCTCGAATTATTTTACTCCGCAACTATGGGAAGAAACTCTTATCACGGAGACGCTACCAGGTTTCAAAATCAACAACCTGCGACTCGTCAGCAAACTCGATTAGCTGATGCACAAATGAATAGAGACGATTTTGGCGGTGCGAAGGGAGATGAGAAAGGCTTTAAAAATATTAATGACGCTGTTAAATATTCTGCGTTGCCTTATAACCCTTCTAATGAAGGAAGTAAAAATATATATGCTACAGCAAATGATATAGTTTCGTGGGGTTATAAAGGAAAGGTTGGAGAGAATGTTAATATAATAGATAATAAACCATATGTTAAATCTTATGATGTGACCCATCACGGAATTGACCATTTTATTTCTCAGGAACTATTTAATAAGATAGAAAATGATAGAGATGTATCTGTAATAGATAGTAATCTCAATATACAGAACCGATATGATAGAGACCGTTTTGAATCATCATCAAATATTAGTGCCGCTAACTACAATACAACAATTGGAAATATTGGTGGGCAACCTCGTAGACCTCTCGATGTTGCAAGATTTTGTGAATCTTATCCAGAGTTAATAGAGTGTCGATATATATCAGGAACTCTATAATCAAATGTGATCAAAATGATAATTGGGTTCAGCTGGAGTGTTATAACTATTACTTGCTTCCTGCTGGTTGTAAGCAGCTTCCTGCTTGTTAAATGCTGCTTGTTTTTCTTCATAAGTGCGCGTGTCAGCCGCCATTGCGTTCATTCTATCTCTCGATTCTAAATATGCTTGGTCTGATGCGTATTGTTCTGCAAGACTATCATTAACTTCAATCATTTTGTCTTTTTCTATTCGTGACGCTATCGCTTCATCCGCAGACATTGGTTCTTGAGTTCCTATACCATTATTTGTTTTCATCATTCCTGTTTCGGTCAATAAATTATCAAAATCATCTATCCATGACTGAGGAACATCTGGTTTTTCCCCAGTAGCAATTGTGTTAGCCTGCGATATGGTTGGGTTCATAAAAAAATCGTATCCACCGCCATCATCAGCTTTATTTTGAATCATCATTCCAACTGGAATATTATCCCAAACAGATAATGACAAACTCTCGTCATTTATCATTTTGGAATAATTATCATCAAATACAGTTTTTTCATCTTCGCTCATATCATTATATAACGCCTTATTACGAGCATCAGACAATCTTGTAGGTCTCTCTGGGGTTGAACCACCTTTTACCCAAGGCGATATTGGTGCTTTGCGTCTCGGTGCTCCATATGATCCCATACCATCAGTCGCATAAACTCCTTGGGCCGTTCTTACTTTTTGTTTTGCTACCGACTGGAAATATTCTTTTTCTTCCTGTGTCAATTCGTGTGGACCACTATTTAATGTGTCAGGTGCCTCTTTTATACCTTGAATCTCATCATATACTTTCTCGGCACCCATAGTTACGGCGGTCATTACTGCTATTTCAGCGGCGGACGCAGCGACAGCACCAACAGAAAGAGCACCAGCTGTTGCGAATGATTCCGAGAGGTCCGTAACTAAAGCGCCTGCTGCCAACATATCTCCAGTTTCACCAGCCGCTGCTATATCTGATAACAATGCCGCTTGGCGTGCCGCCGATACACTTTCTGCGACAGCTCCACTTGCTCTGGCAATTCCGAATATTTTTTCCGCTTGTTCCACTAATGCGTCGGTCGCTGCTTTGTTATCTACGTCTATTTCAGGACCCATTATTTCCGCTTGTTTTTGTTCATATGTCAGATTATTCCAACGTAATTTCTCGGCATCACCACCACCACCACCTTTTAATCCTGGCACTAACGACTCAAACTCCTCATCGTTCATTATGTTGAGTGAAGGTTGTTCGTCAGGAGGTAAGGGCGTATTCATCTCTTCTTCCATTTCACGAACTAAATCGCTCACGTCTTGTTTTGGGTTTTCACCTGGTTCATATTCATATGGTTCTTTTTCCCCACCACGCTCCATATCAGCAGCAGCATTGTCCATGTCTTTGACATCATCCCGCCGTTTCCACGCAGCGTCCATAGAAGATTTTTGGTCGTCCGTAAGACTATTATACCATTCTTTATAAGATTGTGTTTCACCTACTGTATCACCACCATCATCAGTAACACCATCATCTGTTCCGAACCTTGGATCACTATTATCTGTTATACGATTTTTCATATTTGCTAATTCGTTATTTAAAAAATCATCAATTCCTTCGGTGTCTAATTGTGAAAAGTAGTCTTCGTTTATGTCACCACTTGATGTTAAAGCTCCTTCATCATATCCTACTGTGTTTGATTGAGAAAAGTAGTCTTCGCTTGTGTTAACACCACTACCAAAATCAGGAGCGTCACGAGGAATATCATCAACATCTCCTGCTTCTCCTCCTTTTGCTTCGCCCTCTTCGGCCGCCATCGACTGAGCCGCAGCCTCCTCCTCCGCCTCAGCCTCAGCCGCCGCCGAAGCCTCCGCCTCCGCCATATCAGAATCACGATTTAGCACGTCGGCAGCACGGTCGTTGCCACGTGTCCTTAATTGGACATCCCCCCCTTCCTCCATCCGACCCAGGTCAAAATCAAGCACGTCATCAAGATCAGGCCGCTTGACATTTTGTAATGCTTTATATCTTTCATAACGTTTTTCCGCTTCAAATGCCGCTACTCCCACAGCAGCGACTCCTGTCAAGATAAGACCAGCATCAAATAAATCTTTATATGTATCATCACCATCATCATCACCACCATTATCGGGGTAGGGGTCAGGACCAGGGTCAGGGTCAGGACCAGGGTCAGGACCAGGGTCAGGACCAGGGTCAGGACCAGGGTCAGGACCAGGACCAGGGTCAGGGTCAGGGTCTGGGTCAGGACCAGGGTCAGGGTCTGGGACAGGAGGAAAATATCCATTACTACTTTGAAATTGGTTTGAAAACTGATATTGAGATGCTTCGTTTTCTTTAACACACATGCCATTAAATTCAACATAACCAAATGGACAATTTCCATATTTATTTTTTTTTATCATTTATAATCTATATATATATTATAATATGCCACCTCCGCTTCAATCCGATACTTTTATTAGAAAAATTTGCCCTGAGTTTCATCCTCCAGATATTAATAAATTATACAATATTACATCATTATCTACACCTAAATATAAAAAAAATCTTCCAGGAATAAAAGTTTCTGCACCGTATGTTGTATCACCTGTCTATATAGATACTATGGCAAAACAATTATCAAGTGATAGAGGAAATAACCAACGAGCATTAATTATGGCAAGAGAACGAGTTATCTCTGAATATGCGAAACCTTCACCTGACATTGATAAATTATTGAGTCAAACAAATAATTTGCGTAGTAATAATTTGCGTGGTAATGTAGATGTTATGCCAAATGGAGAAAGCACAGCAACAAATATGTTATCTAATATTTCTGAAACATTACGAGGTGCTTCGAGTTATAGACAACAATGATTATTTTAATTTAGCGAAATTATTAATGTTTGTAATATATATATAAATATGATATCTGCATCCAAAGTTGTTTACAATAATTCGTCACGAGTTGTTCCTTTAGGAAATCAAATTAAACCACAATCAACACCTTACGCAAATGAATTCGATAGTGGAATAAAAAAAAATTTATACCAACTCCCTGTTCAACCCTTCGCTGATAAAGTTAACATGTTACATGGTAATGCGAATTTTCTTAATAGCGTTGGTGAGATTCTTCCGTGTTATGTTTCACCAAGTCTTATGTTAAATAGAACATATACCGACCCGAGTCCTATTAAACCGCAAAACGCACTTCAACCAGGACAAGGCAATGCTAAAAATCAAATGGCAGGATTATTATCCGACCCAGACAGATCGTTATTGTTTAAAAGAAATAATTTTATCCCCGACGCAACAAGTGCTGGTGGATTTATGTCAAAACCTGTTCGCTCATCAGCTTGATTTATAAAATTATTAATATAAATTGTTTCAATTTATATAAATAATTCGTTGATAGCATAAATATAAAATTCCTTATAATATATATAATGGATATTTCAAATACTAATCAGATTATCGATAACAGCAATGTGGTTTTAGGTGTTACAGAATTGGAAATAAAAGATAAATCATTATCTCAAATAGCAATTGATCACCATAAACCAGGCACTATGACAGAGGAAGGATTAATCAATGATGATGGAACAATAACACCTCGATATGTAGCAAAGCCACGCATGGGAATGACACAATTAGATGAATACGAGATTGACCGATGGACCAAACAGATGATGAGAGATTTCCCCAATGTAGATGCCGCCCTATGTGATTTAGTGGCATCTCATTGCTATTTACACCCTGAAACTGCTGAGGAATTTGTAAAGGAAAAGCTATCAAATCCATTAAAAAAAAATCACAACGAATATTTTAAAAGTTTAGGATTAGAAAGGGTAAATTAATTTGTATTGTATAATATATAATGAGTGTTCTAATTTCCTCGCAGGATATATATTTATCAACACAGCAAAGTGGATCATCATCTGTTCAAGGTCAAGATGACGGTTTTAATCGATTTCGAATCGCTATGAATTCAAACCCATTAACAACTGGCAACAATCAATATGGCCGACTGTCGGTTACTCAATTCAGTGCTTACCGTAATTTTTATTATGTTAATAACTTTAACAATAAGGTTTGGGCAACATATACACACGGCGGAGTTAATTACAATGCTGTGCTTGAAATTCCAATCGGTGACTATACAAATATAGGAGATATTGCCGATGCCTTCTCCGCTCGGTTAATTGTTTTGTTTGCTGGCAAAGCGACATTTACTATTAAGGCTGGCACGCAAAATCCTGCTGCTGGTTATGTTAAAGGACAAACGGGCACTGGTATTTACTCAGTTACGCTTGAAACATCTGGTGCTGCTCACGGAATTACGAATGTTAAATTACAGTGTCGTCAGTATTTACAAGAACCTGGGTCATTAGCCTCTATTCCAGTTCAAGGAGAATTCGGTTTCAACGACAGTTACGCTCTTTTAGGTGGAAAGAGAATCGGAAACCAGGGTGCCGCCTCCGAGTCTTTCACGGTTGTTAATGTAGCAACCGACGAACTTAAGATTGATGGATTCTTTCCGATGCAGAGAACCACAACTCAATATTTATATATGAGCTGTAGCGAGAACACCTCTAATATGGAGAGTCAGAACATCTCATCAAGTCGGCCACTATCAGACAGTCACATTATATCATCGTCTATTATAGCAAAAATACCAATAAACGATACTCTGATAGGATTTCAGCAAGACCAGTCAACACCGTTTTTTGTAGAATTAGATAACAGACATATTAGCGAAATACTATTTGAGATTAAAGATCACCACGGACGAACAATTGATATGATTTCTGGAATAACATCCGAAGGCAATATGTTTAGCGATATGGTCTTTAATTGGGAGGTTTATTCACGTGGAGGTAATCCTCACGAACTTCAGGCACCAATCAAAAATTACAACATAGAACAAAATACAATGGCAGTAAATGTTAAAAGTAATACTGGATCAGGATTTTAATGTTAAAATTATAAATTTTTTTTCTTTGTAAATATTATAATATGTCAAATTACCCTTCTTACGCAAGTTATTTCCTTCGTTCTTTTAGTGGTGTTTCTACTGCTAATTTCCGTGTTCCACCGCAGTCGTCTGGCACCAAAATCGCTCACAATCAAATCGATTTCGTGTTGCCAACAAATACTCTACTAAAAATGGACGACATTCGTCTCGTATTTACTGCTTCGACTGTCGTGGCGGGAACATCGGCTGCGCCTCGCCTACCGCCTGCTGATGCTTTAATTGAGCGCATTCAGGTTAATATGGGTGGTATATCCGTTGATTCGGGCTGTGCCTCGACCAATGTCCTCAATCAGGTAAAACGCAATTTCTTTCCTGGACGTGATGACCCTGTCAACTCCCACGTAAATATTGACCGCAATGTTATGGGCACAACGCTTGCCCAGATTGCCGCCGCCCCTGAGACATACACCACCAACGGCGACTCTACCGTCTTTAGTGTTTCGCTTGGATCGTTCTTCCAGAGCATTCAGCCGTCGCTTCTTGATGTTTCACTCCTACCCGAAATCCGCATCACAATTTTCCTTGCTGGTAACACTGTCATCGCCTCTTCCACCACTGGCTCCACCGCCGCTGGTATGACTACTGCTGGCAACACCCAGGCAACCTACACCCTTGATAACTACAACCTAATGGTTCCTGCCTGGTCAATTGACGACGGAGTTTACTCGCAGGTTATCCAGTCCCGTATGAACGATGAGGGTTTCTTAGAGGCTTCGTGGTGCGGCTACGACTCCTACTCGGATACATTCAACGGAACTACCCGTGTTGCCTCGGCCGCCTCGTCGCTTGACCGCATCATCGTTGCTTTCCGCAAATCTACTTTCGCTGGCATTAGTGGTCCTGTTCCTGTGGCGGGTTACCAGGCAAATCGTGCCACCGCCACCACTATCGCACTCGCTGGTGTGCTTGGTGCTCCTCAAATGAATGGCGGTGACAAATATCTTGTTGCCCCGATGAATTTCACTGCTCCGATGATTGCCCTTCCGTCCGCCAATGCCGCCAAACTTGCTGAGGAGCCGTCGCTGTCAATCTCCATTAATAACGTCCGCTACCCTCAGTATGACTGCCCGCTCTCGCAGTGGTATGTGCTCTCGGCTCAGGCTATGGAAGTTGGTCGCACCGCCTCCAATTCGTATACTGAGTTCCTTGATAACAGATGCCAAATCGCAACGAAATTGAACCTCCCAGGCTCCCAGGGTATGCGTGCCAAGTCGGGTCTTGACCTTCGTGGTTCCAATTCGTCCATCCTCCTTTCGGCGGTAGGCAACACCTCCAATTTCCAGAGCAACGGAAATTGCGTAATTTTCTTAGAATCGACTAGGGTATTACGTATAGGCCAAGGCAAAAGTTTACAAATAGTTCTCTAGTGAAACAATTTACCTTAGACTATTAATTAAAAAATCATAATAAATATTGTAATTATTATGATTAATTTTATTTATAAAGAGAGAGAGATATATAATATAAATGGTATCGCTTTCTCTCAACACAGATATAATAAAACTAAAAGGTGATGACGAATACATGACACCGAAAGAGGTATGGGTGTCTATTGCACATTTAATACCAAAAGATAAAGTTATATTTGAAGGTTTTTATGGTGATGGAAACTCAGGAAAGTTTTTAAAAGAATTAGGTTTCAAAGTTGAATCGCACGATGTTGATTTTTTTGACGACCAAAAGTTTAATTTTGATATAATTATTACAAATCCTCCTTACGGAATTAAAGCAAAAGTATTTAAAAAATTAGCAGAAATAGATAAGCCGTTTATGCTTTTGGTCCCCGTATCGACTATTACTAAGCAGTATTTGAAAAAATATTTCAAGGACAAAATTCAATTAGTTATTCCCGAGAGAAGGATTCAATTTATCAAAGATGGTATGCAAACTAACCGATGCTTTTTTGACACTGTGTGGATTTGCTATAAAATGGACATAAAATCTCAAATTTTATTTTTATAAAAATTGATATGTAAAATAATTATTATTTATATATCAATATGGAAGACGACGACAATAACAAATATAAATATTGTAAGGATATTAATGGTAAAAGAATTAGAGTTAGTATAGATAATCCGATGGATGTGTGGAGTTGGAAAGAATGTAAAATTAAGCAGGACTATTGGTTTAAAATAAATGTGCATTTAAAGACTAATCCAAACTCTGGTTATCAAAATTATACAGCTAATATTAATTATAAAAAATATTATCTCTCACGAGTAATTTATAAATGTTTTAATAATCACTGGGATATTGACGACAGTAGTATGAATAATCAAGTGGATCACATAAATAGAAATTCGTTAGATAATAGAATTTTAAATTTGCGTATTGTAACAAATCAACAAAATCAATTTAATAGAAAAAATACTCGTGGGACTGGTTTTGTTGCGCGTTATAATTGTTGGAGAAGTATATTATATATAAACGGTAAGGATATAACCAAATCAGGTTTTAAAACTGAAGAAGAAGCTCACCAACATTATTTAATTCTTAAACAAAAATATCATATAATACCAGATAATTTATAAATTAAATACCGCCTGCCATCATAGCTTGTTTTAATCGATTAATACGCTGTTCCTGTTGCTCAAATTTAATTCGACTCTCGCGTTCATAATGATCTCTTTGTTGTTTCTCGTGCAAAGCTTTCCATTCCGCCATTGAATACTTTTCTACGGGCTCTTGTCCGTTGTGATATTTCGGCTCCGCACTTGGCACAATATTTTTTTTTATAGGAGGAGGTGGAGGTGGTGCTGGAATAGGTTTTGGTTCAGGTTTTTTCTCTACTTCTTTCACAACTTCTTTCTCAACTACTTTCTCCTCTTTGATTTCAAGTTTAACGTTCTTTTTATTTTTTATCTTATCTTTATTTTTATCATATTGTTTTGCGTTAGCAATAGTGCGCGCTAATTTTCTCTTTTCTTTTTGTTTCGCTTCTCTCCGTGCTCTTTTCTCCTGCTCTCTTTTTTCTATTTTTAATCTTTTAATTTTCTCAGCTTCGGTTTCTTCGTCCTCGGAATCGTCAGAATCCGAATCAGAATCTTCTTGCTCGCTCCCCCCTACGTCCTTCTCGTCGTCGGTCGGTTCTTCTTTTTCTTCCTCTTCATTAGCAGCAACAACTTTACATATTTTCATATGTCTATTTAAACCAGTTTGTGAAGCGTAGAATTTATCACAAACACATTTAAAATCTTTCTTTTTACCTCCGCTACCCGTTTCTTTTACTTTCTTTTCAGTTGTATCATTTTTTTCTTCTGCTAATTTTTTCGCACGATTATCACGTGCTAACTCAAGATTTTTT
>JGI24005J15628_10002180_pt1 | contig 10130 bp, 16 predicted proteins | sample LinPmetageLP40_FD_15628 | JGI IMG/M metagenome (IMG submission 15628) | reverse complement strand
TTGGGAATAGATAATCGGGCTAAAGTTTCCGTTAGCTAGATTATTATTACCTGATACTTTATCAAAAGCCATCTTTTTTCTCCTATTATTTATTAGTTATTTTAAAATTGATATGAGTTAACTGTTTATACTATGCGACCTTCTCTATGAGCCTTATCAATATCCGCTTCAAACTTAGAGTACTCTTCAGGTTTCATCTTTTTAATACTAGCCCAAGTCCATTGTTTCTTTTCAGTTGGTGTTTCTGATGTTTTAGTTTTAGAAACTGCTTTCGCTGCTTCTTTCTTTGCATCATAATTTACCTTCTTATTAGAAAGTCCTCTGTCATACTTGTACAAATCTATTGCACGAGCAGCAGCGTTTGGATTGTCCGTATTATCATAAAGCCATGATTGTACTGTATTGTCCTGTACAGAAGCCCAGTCATGAAAATCTCCGCTTTCACGAATCTCTTTAAAATCTGGATGCTTCTTTGCAAGGTCTACTTCTGCTTTATCTTTAGCAAGTCTGGTTTGTTGTTTTTTAATATCTAACAACTGTTCTTCCATTTCTTGTTTAGATTTCATAGTAGCTTCTGTAGTTAATTGCATAACAGAATCATACATATCAGGATAGTCTTTACGCCATTCTTCTAATTCTTCTTTAGATTTAAAGATTGGTTTAGAGGCTACCGCTTCTTTTTCTTTCTTAAGTTTGAGAACTTCATCTTTATGGTTCGAGATTGTCTCATCGTAATGCCTTTTTAAGTCGTCATATCGCTTCTTAAATACGGCATCTTCTACTCCTACAGGGCGGTCTTCTTTAGGTTTCTTCTCGTCAGTTTCTTCCTTAGATTCCTCGGTAGCTGTTGTTTCGACTTCCTTGTCCATTAAGTTCCTACTCGGATGCTTATACGGACTTGGAGTTGCGACATCTTCTGTTGCTTGAGAATTTTGTTCTTCTACAACAGTAGAGTTCTTTTCGTCTTGTTCCATTTATACTCCTTCGGGGTGCTGTTGGATTCAGGTCGCCCCCTATATGCAGGGCCGTTACGCTGTAACGGGTGGCTGCGTCATCATGCCCTGACCTGTCATAGGTGCAGGACTTTCACTTTGTTGTGAAACTGGTTGATTGCCTGTGCTTGTAGGTATAGCACTTTCCATTATAGGACCTATTTCAGGCAATAATAATTTTGATAAAAAATTTCTAAACTGTGGTACATTTAATTGTGTTGCTAAATTTTTTTCTTCTTCTGATAAATTTTCAAAGTTTTGTTTTACTTTTTTAATACCTTCTTCTATCATAGTAGTTCCTTCAGTATCTGCAATATCAGCACCCATCATACCTTGTCTTTCAGGTGTTTGCATGTTAGACTCTGCAGGAGCCATTTCATTATTCATCATTTCTTCTTCCATGTTTTTATTCCTCCTGTGATATAACATAGTGGTTCTAATATAGTTCTATACATTCTGCCTAATATATCTATTCTATTATATTTTTGTTTTCTAATATCTACTGTTCTGTGTATAGCAATATGTTCTAATATTTTTTTAACAATATTATTTGTAAAACCTTTTTGTTTTGCATATTTAACTAAAGGCAAAAATAAAGTATGATAACCTATTTCATATTCTTTAGATAAATTTTTAGATTGGGCTAGCCATATTTTATTTCTAAATGAACCAAATCCATAAGAGTCATTCATCATAGTGCAAACTATTTTCTTTTCATTTTTAGAATCATTACTACTCTTTATTGATTTTTTATTTTTTTCATCTGCAAATAAATTAACTCCTGTTTTTGCTGCCATAGGGTCTTCTTCTACATTTTGTGCAATTCTTTTAGCGGTTTCATCGGCTGTTTCTTTATTTTTAGAGGCATAAGAATTTTTATTATTGTGTTCTCTTTTTGATAATTCTTTTACATCTACTTTGTGTTTAGCATTTGTGTTGCTTATAATATTTCTAGTATCTTCTTTTAAATAACTATCATCATGTTTTGATTCTACAATTTGTTTTTTTGTCTTAGGAGAATACTTATTAAAACCAAAAGACTTTGCGTGTATATCTTCTCTAGGGCTAGCAAAAGCAATTAATTCAGACTTCTTCATATCTTTAATTATATCAACACCTTGTCCTGATGCTGCTAGTTTTACAATAGTAGTCTCTACCATATCTTTATTTAGCTTAGATAAATTACTCATTAAGTTTCTATTATTTTGTATATCTGTATTTAACTGACCAAAATTTTTATTAAAGTTAGAAACTTTAGTAGGGTTAAATATCAGATTAAAATTTGAATTATTTTTTAACGCATTATTAAAAGCTGTATTATACTCTGCTGTACCTGCATAATATATATCATCCCCTATATACATTCCTGTTGTTAGTCCTGCATCATTGTATAAATTTAATGCCCCTTTAATCATATCTTTTTCTGCAAGAGCCATTATAGCATCTACACCAGGAAATACAGAAGTTTTTGCATCGGGATTATTAGATATATTATTTAAATTAAATTTTACATTATTTCCTTGTGGGGAAAGAGTAATACCTGCTTCTTTTGCGTAACCACTATAAGCACTATAATCTAATTTTGAAGCATCTAAATCAATATTATTTTTATTAAAATAATCTTGTAAAACTCCTGTTTGTTGCATATCTATAGATGGTTGTTTTGCTACTATTTGATTATCTTTATAATAGTTAAATTGTTCATTACCATCAGAACCAAATATAATATTATTTGCAAACTGTACATTTTGAAAAGGAGTCTTACCTGGTCCAAACATAGGTTCTTCTGGAGGTCTGCCTCTATCCTGTTGTATAGGTTGGCATACACCATTAATTAATCTATACCCTGATGGGCAAGGGTCTACAGGTGTAGGGTCTGGTGTAGGTTCAAAAGGTAAAGTAATTTCTGAAGAAGGAGGTGGTGTGACTATACCATCACCTTGTTTTGGAAAATCTTCTTGTTTAAATTGTGGTAGTTCACCTTGTTCTATTTGACGTAACATACGAGGATATCCTGCTTCTTCTCCGCCATATTGTACAGTAGCAGTAGGTCCTTTATATGTAGGTAAAGAGTATTGTTGGCCTGTAACAGTCATAATACCATCTGTCGTAGAATCATATACTTGTTGTTCTGTTGATGTTGACTGTACTCCTGCAGAAGGAAACATAATACCTTCTGTTGCTGTACTGTCTCCATACTTTTTTAATATATCAGATAATGCCATTTACTTTTTAAGTTGTTCCTTGAGGTTGATTATTTGGTGCAGTAAACCCGCCTTCCCCTGGAGTTTGTGGAGTTCCGACTCCGATGTTGCCACCTCCAGACCCTTGTGTGTCTGTGTTAGCTGCTCCTGCAGGTACTTCTCCAGTATTTCCCATACCGCCTTGTTGCTGACCAAGGCCTTCAGTTTGTTGATTTCCATTCATATCTCCCATCATCTTCATAAAGATTGCAGCTTTCTCAGGGTCGTTAACTAATTGTTCAGGGTCAATGTCCATTGACTTTGCAATCTCTTTAATAATACTATGCCATTTAACAAAAGGTGCTAAGAATTGATTTGATGCTACTTGCATAAATGTCATCAATCTTTGTGACCTAACTTCTTTTGTCATTAAGGATGTAGTTCCTTGTGCTTTAATATCTAAGTCACCTTGTATATCAGGAATATCTTTATTGAATTGCATGTTCCAATGAAATAAAGTTTCTCCTAAAGGTCTTAGTAAATAATCATCTACATTTTTTATAACTGTTTTAATATTTAATGCGGCAGCACCCATTAACATTGACATGCCTGAGGCTGTTCTAGTAGTAGATTGTATACCTGTTTGTCCATGTGAATAAGAAGGTATACCTGTAGACTCATCTGCAAGTTGTCTAAACTTATCAAACATTTGCATATTTTCAGGTGCAGTATTTGGAAATCTTAAACCATGAATAGACTGTCCTGTTTGTCCACTTTGTCTTCTAAATATTTTTCCAGGAAATACAGTCATGTCTTGACCTGGTACTAACATAGTTTCGTCTACATCAAAAACTAAGTTACCTGCTAATGCTAAATTATCAATAGCCATTCTTGCATGACCATTCATAATTGTTTGAGCATCATCCATATTTTCAGGTATGCCTACGCCAAAGAATTGATAAGGATTGATTTCATAAGGACATACCATGAAGGGATTTCTCGCAGGAGTAAAAGGATTAAGAACTAATCTTAATATATGTCCATTACATATCCATGCGTTAATCTGTACTTCATCTAACTCAGTATCAATACTTTCAGGCATTTCAATACCTGTTTCTTCTACGAAGTGTTTATCCATAACACCCCAGTATTCTAGTACTTCAAATCTATTTTTATTAAACTCTTCTTGATTTTCTCTATCATACAAGGCAGTTTCATAACTTCTTGTTTCATAGTTTGGTCCTACAGATAGACATTCTTCAATAGCACTTTTTCTAAAGAAAGGTCTATTAGATAAATCTCTTAACTGTGTTCTATTATACACATGCCTTTGTATAACATAATCTGCATCATCTATAGTTACAGCATCAGGGTCAGGATATAAATCCCAACAACTAACAGCTTCGACTCTTGGTACTAACTTAACTTTAGGAGAGTATACTCTTTCTCCGCTATCGTCTAATGCCCATTGATGTACTGATTGTTCGTAGTTAAAAGGACCTTTTAGAACTCCTGTTCCAAGTAAACACATTTCAAATAACACATGACGCATTACTGATATTGCGTGAGATTCTTCTAACTGGTCATGGATTAACTTCTCCATGCTTTTAGCAGCTTCTTCTGCAGGTTCTATCTGAGGCATAGTTTTTAAATCAGGTGCAGCACCTTTTTCAAAACCTGCGTTCTTATACTTTTCTGCTAATCCATTTAATATTTCATTAGCAGTAGACCCCGGACTTATTTCTCTACCATCACCTTCAAAACCATAGATGTCCTCCATACGAGGACTCTTCTGCATATTATCTGGTTTTATATGCGCATATTTTGATGCTCCTGTTGGGTCGGTAGTTGGAAATATACCAATAGGAAATTTACCCTGTGAGAATAAAACTTCTATTAATTGTCCATATGCAGCTAAAACTTTAGTCTTTGTAATCTTAACAAATACTTTAGACTTTTCAGAATCACGAAAAGCCATATCAGAACTATAGATTCCTCTATAATTTCTATACGACCTTAACCATCTTTTCTCGTCATAAAGACGAGCCTGTTCTGATTCTTTTAGTCTAGATTCTATTAAATAACCTAGATTACTATAAGACTTATCTTTTTCTTCTGATAAAGAACTTACTTCATCAGATTCAGAAGTCAAGCCACTTGTGTTATCGTGTGGCATTATCTATCTCTTAATAATCTCTTTCTTCTGCTAGTGAAAATACTTTTTTATCTACAGTATTCTTTGCTTTTCTACCTGCATTTACATCTGTTTCACTGTAATCATCTGCGGGTAAAGCTGTAGCACCTTTTACAACATTAGTTTTGGAATCGCCCTGCTTTGAGGCTTCGTTTCCATACATGTTCTCAGGTAATTCGCCTTGCTTGTATTGTTTCATTATTGCCATTTTATTTGTCTCCTTTTAGTTGTTTCTGTATATAAGGTAGTAACCAAGGGTTATCTACATATACAGTTGTTAGTCCATTCGCAAGAGTGTTGCAAATTTTTTCTTCTTCTTTATCATCTAGTTCTATTCCCCACTGATATACTATAGCATGAAGTATTTCATGTATTAAAGTATTAGTATGAGATATATCATCTTCTGTTTGTGATAAAGCTATCATTCCATCGGATGCAAGAAACTGTCCATTTATTTCATTACACTTTGATACGATAGAATCTAAAGTTTTTATCTTATAATTTCTATATCCTATTTTAATATCTTTCATTTTAATCTAAATTCAAAACCTATTACTACGCCAACATTACCTTCTACTTCATACGCAGGAGCTATAAAAAAATTATCTTTTTTAATTCTTAACATTGGTGCAATATTACTTCCTGAATAGCCAGTTACAATACCATACTCTATTATAGTATTTTTAGATTCAAAATACTTTCCTATATAGGAACTTATATTATACTCACTATTGTAGTAAACTCCTGCTATAGTATTATCTATTGTACATCTAGCATGAGGATGAACAGAATTATATTCATTTTCTAAACCAACATGCATTGATAAAGCTACAAGTAAAGATAAACAACTCAATAGCCAAAAACTTTATCTGCAGGTTTAAAATCTCTTGTTTGGCCTACTCCAAAATCTTGAAACTTTTTTGATACAGGATGAACAGGTCTACTCATACAACCATATCTTAGTGCATCATAAGCATGGTCTTCTGCATGTGTATCTACATCTTCAGGATTATTTTTGTCTACAGGTAACATAGGTAATGTTCTAATTAAATTAACACAGTTATCAAAAAAATATAAAGATGGATATCCTGTTTCTTCATCAGTTCTTAATCTTTTATGTAACTCTAACTTACCTGCTACACGACTTCTCGGACTCCTATCAGAAGGTCTCCAACGACATCCTTCTTGTATCATAGTCTCTGCGATACTAGGACCTATATCTCCTCGTCTTGCCCAAGTAGAACTATCCAGTACTCCGTATCTTATGTACTCTCCTTGTTCTTGTTCTAAAACTTTTCTAGCAAAAATATCTGCTGTAATTTTTTGTGTATACAATTCTCTGTACACAAATATATTATTATCAAAATCTATTGCAAACCATAAACAACAAGCAGGTGAACTGTACCCCCAGTCTGCTGCTCTAAATCTCATCCAGTTTCTAGGTATATCAAAAGGTTTAACAATATGTACTTCTTTGTTAAACTCTGGAAAAGAAGAATCTTCAAACGCTTCCCAGTTACCTTCTAAGAATTGTTTTCTTTGTACTTCAGGTAAAGATGCTAACATTGCGTAGTAATCATCTGTCTGCATTAAGTAAGGATTATCTTGAAGCTTGGCAGGTATAAATCTTCTTGATATTTTTTTAATGCCTGTTGGTGTTTTTATTTCTATATTAAACTTTGTATTAGGTGTTGATGGGTCAACAAACATATTCTTAACCCACATTGAACCTACATTTCCAGGATTACCTGTTGCTCTCATATAAACAGGAATATCAGGGTCTACACTTCTTAGTGATGAACGTAAAAAATTATATATATCTTCTGTTGGATATTGTGGTAGTTCGTCTACTCCAATCCAAGTATATGATTGTCCTTGGTAACGAAGTACATCAGTTAAGTTCTCTGCATATCCAAATTCTATTCTAGCACCTGAAGGAAACTTCCATTCTTTTTCTTGCTCTCTCCATTTAGCACCAGGATAAGCTTTAGAATAAAGTTGTTGTGAGTGATTAATTAAATCTCTCAACTCAGGCATTGTGCGTCTAATTAATAATGCTCTGTGTTTTTGTTTATGACAATAACGAAGTGGGTCAACCAACATTGCGTAAGATTTACCACCACCTCTTGCTCCACCATAAAATACTTCTCTTTCTGATGCTGCTAGAAACTGTGTTTGTGGGCCATCATTAGGTTCAAAGATTATATCTTTATCTTTTAATGCAGCCTTGATATTTGGAGAAGCTTCCTCAATTTTATTTTCTTCAATGATTTGCTTCTTGCCATCAAAAACTTCGTCAATGTCTTTGAGTTTGTTTTTAGTGGCCCAGAAGTTCTTCTGTGCTTTTTCAAGTTCGTGTTTTTTTTCACGAAGCATGTCCTGTGCTGATTTTCTAGCTTTCTTCTCTTTAATTGTAAGAGGAGCATTAACGCTAGTTCTTCTTTTTCTACCACTTTTTTTAGGTTTAGGTTCTTCTACCACCCTTTGTGTATTACTCTCTTTAAAACTTCTCTTAACCCCATACCTGTAATTTTTCTACCTGTATGGTGTGATAACCATTCTGCAGTTTCTTTGTAGCTACAGTCATTGTCTATAAAACTTTTTGCTTTATCTATCATTTCCATGTGTTCGGGAATCTGAACTAAAAGTTTTTCATCTTCCTGTGAAACTTTATAACCTAAAGGTATAACTCTACCTTTTCTTTCTCTTGTAACTGTCTCTTCAGACATTTTCTTTTGGAGGTAAAATAAAAATACCATGTGCTACTTTTGCATTGATATCTACTTTTTCTCTTTTAGATAATCCTACTCTGTCTAATATTTGTTTTGCCGCTTCCATTCTTATTGACGCACCAGGGGTAGAACCATCTTCTCGTAAAGCATTTATCATACCCATACTTGCTTTAGGTGCAAATGCTGCTAACAGTTTTTCTGCTCTATCAATTATTTCATCCTTCAAAGATTTTAAAGGTTGATGATAATCTGCGTAACCTGCAATCTCACCTGCTACTTTTGGGTCACCTTGTGCTTCACCAAATAAAGCTTCTAGAAAAGTTTGTTGCTTTTCAGTTATATCTAATTCTTTTTTATCGTTATCAGGAACTAACATTTCTCACCTTCTGTAAATGCTTTTCTGTTTTTTCTTGTAACCATTCAGGACTTTTTCTAATTCCTGCTTTTTCTTCAGCTTGTCTTTCTTTCATTCCTTTACGAGCAGTATCTATCATTCTGTCTCTTGTGCTATGTTCTGACCTTTCAATAAAAGAAAGTCTGGGTGCAGTTATCACCATCTCTACACTTTTATTTCGTAGTGGCTTTGTTCTATCTATATACGATAGATACTCATCCCAGACTTTTCCAGTCTTCTTATTTCTATAAGAATATATTGGCACTATAAATTTTTAATCTTTTTTAAATTGTATTTGTGTAACTGTTTCTTCGTTTTTGTTTGCTTTAAAAACATTGCCAGATAGTTTAACTTCTGGCTCCTTTAACAACACGTTGGCTTTTTGGCGGAGACTTCTTCGAACCCGACTTACCTGCCCATAAACATTTGTTTGCCCAGTACGCAGCACTTGTTGGACCTTTCGCAATATTTTTACCATGCCTTGCTTTAAAGGACTTCCTAGCTTCTGGGGAATAGTTGTGACCCATAGAAGCGTCACCGAAGCGAATAAGGCGGGGCTTCCCGTTCTCGAGTATACCGACTTTACCTTTCTTACCACCCTCAGTACGAATGACACAACTATTAAATCTTTTAAGTCCATGTTTTTTAAGAAAGTTTTTTCTTTTTTCCGTTTCGCTTAGTGCCATTTTTTTTAGCCTTTAGTTCCCCTACAGCAATCATTACTACTGTTTTATTTTTTGGTTTTTTTGTTTTAGTCCCGTATGTCATTGTTTACCTTATATATGAATCTAATTTATTATTACTTTTTATTCTAGGGTTTTTAGTTTTATCAGGTGTTTTAATAGGTTTTTTTTCTTTATCAAAGTTTTTTTCTTTATACCCTATATGAAAAGTTTTACCAAGAGTTGCTCCAAACGCTCCTATATATGCTTTTGCTACAGTCCCCGCACCTTTCATTTCTTTATCTGCACCAGATTTTTTTAATAAATTTCTATATGTTTTAGAATCCATTGCTTTATCAACAGCTTCTCTTCCATACTTTTTTATGGCTTTTTTCATACTGTTTGTCAATAGAAATCTTGATACTACTACTACTCCTGCTACTATAGGTGGTGCCATTATGCTTTGCTTTTTTGTTTTTTCATAGACTTACTAATAGCTTTAGCTACAGTTGCTTCATAAGATGATACTTTACCATCGTTATCTCTATCTGCTTTTTTAACATCAAAGTCGTAAGTCCGATTGTTTCGGTTATCGGACTTATCATTAAATTTCATTTTGTTATTGTTCATTTTATAAACCAGTAGATTACTACTATTGCTACTATAATGATACCAATCTTAACATTCTTTTTAAGACCAGTCCATTTACTCCATACTTTATCAATCATTATGATACCCTCCTGTATGCTCTAGTTTTTTTTGCAATGCTTTTCGGTTGCTTCACAAACTGTTTGCCCTGCTTTGTTCCTTGGCGCTTTGCTTTTGTCGTGGCCGCATATTCCGCAGATGTCAGGCTCTTGATGGCTTTCTCGGGTAGATACCTTTCTCCTGTCTTTGAAGAGGGTTTCCCAGACTTGGTTCGCCACTTTTGTTTTGACCATGATTTAAGACTTCTTTGTGATTTTGCTAGTGC
>JGI24005J15628_10002179_pt1 | contig 10132 bp, 8 predicted proteins | sample LinPmetageLP40_FD_15628 | JGI IMG/M metagenome (IMG submission 15628) | reverse complement strand
CTTTTCTTAGTCCCTATTAATTTTAGATTTCCCTAATAGTGTGAAAAATCTATTTTATCCATGTAACTTTTAGGTTCTTCTTTCTTACATATTTTTGATGTTTCTAATATATTTTTAGGTATTTTACATATAAATTTACCAACATCTGATAGTATCGGAAAAATACACTTATCTGGATTGTAGTCTTGTTTAAATAAATCCGAATCACCATATGTTTCTTCTTCTATATTTAGTTCTTCTAAGGGTTTACCATTTATAATTTTAAATACAGTGTGGACACACTTATTTTTTTCATTAATATTATTAATTTTTTTTCTATCAAATAGGTTACATTCAGCTAAAACAGTTTTACATTCTGCACTTAATGGATAATCTATAATATCTTTATTTGTACTAACTAATTTTTTTTCACCGTTTAGAATATTTTTAATTATAATATGTTTTTGTTTATAAGAAAATAATGTTATTTTATTATTAGACGAATCTTGATGTTGCATTTGTTTTAATATTAAATCATGCTTTAATTTGGAGGTAATCATTGGCGTACATTTACTTTCCATATTTTTTGGTATTTGTGATGTAATATGTGTTGATAGATAAGGATTTGGGTTCTTTGCATATCCACATTGTTTTTTAAAAATATATGTACTTAAATCTATAATATTTTTAGACATTATATTAACTGGATTATCTGACTCTTTTAATCCCAAAGAGTATCCTAACTGTTTTGATATCAAATATGCTAATTGAAATTTAGTCATTTTAAATAAAGATAATCCATTACACTTGGTATCGGTTAATTTTTCATCATTCTTAATATTATTTTTTTGATAATAATTATTCCATAAACCTACTAAACTCATTACACCATAATGGTCTAAATTAAATGTTAATCCCGTAATATTTTTCCCTAAATATGGAAAAATATAAATATTAAACTTGTTCTTATTTAGATTTGATATATTAGACATTTTAAATAATTCATTACGTAACATTATTCTATTTTCTAATAATGACATATCTAAATGTTTTAACATATAAATTAATGCTTTATGTTTTTGATTTCTATAAAAATCTTTAGGGTAATCTTTTACCAAATTATCATCAATATTTTCAACATAAATATTTCTTAACTCCCATTTTATACAAGCATGTCTCCATATTTCATTTAGATAAGGTAGTAATGTATTTCTAATTTCATGACTTTTAATATCATTCTCTATTTTTTTACCTCCCAAATCAAATGAAAAATTTGTCATAATATGTATATCTATAACTAATGGTAGTATTGTTTTACATTGTGTTATTCTATTTTTTTTATTATCACAGCATTTTTTATGATTTATCAACTTTTCTAAAGCAACATTATTTGTATTAGAAAGTTTTATATGTTTAATATAGGTATCTATATTTTTATCTAACCTATCTTTATATTCTAGTTTCGAACAAACATATGTTTCTTTTTTAGAATTATATATTACAAAAATTAGTACAACTAAAAATAAGATTATTAGTTTATTCATTACCTATAAATTAGATAATTTTATTTATACATACTATTAAAATTAGCTGGTTTATAATTTATAGATTTCAAAATTTTTCCAGTTGATTCATTAAATACTACCCATTTTTGACCATTATAGGATTTTCTATAATTTGGCGTATCATATCTATCTTCATTTATTTTATACCAATCTACAGTTTTTTTAGCTTCAGTTTCATCAATACATAATTTTGACATGTTGGATTTATGTACTATATTATAAGATTTATCTAAATCTATACCCATTAAACATCCCAAACAATATGTATAATATAATAATTTAGTTAAACTAGTTTTTAATTCATCAAAATCTTTAGTAATAATACTAATATTTAAAGCATTAACTAATTTATTAATAATTCCAAGCATCCGTTTAATAGTATTATCTATAAAATCATATAGTTTATTTTCAAAAATATTAGTAATATTGACTGGTAGTTTAATGTCTAAATTATTAATTAAATAACTTTTAGTATTCTCATAATTAGTAACGTTAGTATTAAAACGTTTATTTAAATCAGAATTCATATATAATCTATATCTTTCATCTAAATCAACTCCAAAAGAAGTTCCGGCACCATAAACTACATATAAAATATCTGATAGAGCATCTATAACTTCAACAAAATTTTTTTGTTCAAATGCATCATTAAGTTCTTTTACTTCCTCGTCTATTAAAGAATATCTATATAATACTAATTTACTATTAGTATCGAAAATGTTAGGAATTTCTATATCACTTATAAAAATTCCAAAGGATTTGTTAAAATCAATTACTTGTTTAAAATTACTAATCATTATACAATATTCTATACTTATAATTTATTTCGTCAATTTTTACTTTTAAATCATCAATTATATTTTTCAATTTTGTTAATTTTTCTTTATTATCTTCGTATTGTTTAATATTATCATCGTTCATAACCTTATAGTGTTGTAAATTATTACTTAAATTCGTTAAAGAACTAATTTTTTTAGTATTACCTTCTATTTCTTCTAAATATGGTTTAATTTTAATAAAAATATTATTAGTATTTTTATTATTAGTTTCATCAAATAGTTTTTTTGTATTTTTTTGTTCTGTTTGTGATTTTTCTAATTGATTTATAATATTTTCGTAATTATGTATACAATTTTCTAATTTAGATTCATAGATTGTCTCATCTGATATATCTATGTTATTAATAATCTTTGGTAATTCGAATTTAACTTTGTTTGATTTTATTTTAATATTGTTCAAAGATGTTATATCATTTTCTATATTTTTTTTATTAGTATTATAATTATAGTCTAACTCTTTTTTTAGTTTTTCAAATTCGTCTAATTTATAGTTCTTACATTCTATTAATCTTGACTCGTATAGAGTATTATTGTTAGATATTTTAGAATCATAGTATTTAATATTTTTATTAACATCATTTTTAAGTTTATTTAAATTAATAATGTAATTATTTTCTAATTCTAACAATTCTTTATTATAATTATTCAACTTCAATTTATCTTCCTGTGCGAGTTTTTTATTATTTAATATACTTTGTTTATTATTTCTAAGATATTCTATATAATTACTTTTTCTTAAAAAAATATTATCATTATTATTATTTTTATTAGAAATATTATTTTTTTGAATGCTATTTTGTAAATTTGAAATAGTAATTTCTAATTCATCTTTTGTATCTAATAATTTTTTATAATTGTCTTTTTCTGCGTCATATAATTTAGTGTATTTATTAGTTAAATTATCTGATTTTATTCTATCTATTAATTTATTTAATTTATAATTATTATTTTTTAATATGGTGATTTGGTTAGAATAATTGTTACTATTAATTTTTGAATTTGTCATAATTTTTTTATTATTGTTTTCTAGTTCTAAATATAAATATTTATTATTATCTAATATAGAATTTAATTCACTTATTAATTTTTTTATTAATTCGTATAACCTATTATCGTCCACTAAAATCTTATTATTTTCAATCATTGATAAATATGTGTTAACTATATTTATTTTAATATCAGTCATAAATATAGTTAATAAAATATATTTAAATATTTAAAGTGTATTTCTTTTTTCAATTATTGATTCTAATTGATTAATAGATAATACTAAATTTATTTTGTTAGAATTATTCGTTTGGTCTCTTTCTAATCTTACTTTAGAAATATTATTATTTTCAGATTTAATTTGGTCTTCCATATTAATTAGTAATTTTTGATACTTATCTATTTTATTATAATATTCAGTACGTTCAACTGTCATTTGGGTTTCATTATTATTAAAAATGTTTAAATATTTTTCCTTATCCCTAATTTTAGATTTTATATCATGTATATTAGAATAAAATGTATTATGACACAATGATAATTCTTCAATATTTTTTTTTAAATTTTCAATATCATGTTTTTCTTTATCAAATTTTAGGTTAGATAATAATTGGTTCTTCTCCATTCTAACTTCTATTAATTCTTTATTTAGATTATCGTTATGTTCTTTTAATCTAATATTATATCTTACTAATTTTACATCATATTTTGATATTTGTTGATTAAAATTACTATTATCTGTATTAATTATTCTATTGTTATTTTGTTGGATGTTACTAATAATTTTATTATTACAACTATTTTTCTTATTGTTTTCTAATTTTTTTTTTAAATTAAAAATTTCTTTTTTAAATTGTGTCACGGTTGAATCATACTTTTTTTTAGAAACGTCAAATTCTATATCTAAATTTTCTTTTTGTTTATTATAATCGGTATCATATTTATCTAAATAAGTAATATTTTCTACTATTTTTTTGGATATCTTAGTTGATGTTTTCTCTAAGTTGGTAAGTTTTATATTATTATTACTAATTAACCTATTTATAGAAATATTATTTTTTTTTATTTTTAATAATTTAATATTATTTGTGTATTGTTCTATTTCTTTAGTAATCATTATTTTATTATTTTCATCTTCTAATATTTTATTATTATATTCATTATAATTAGATTCAAAATTTGATTTATATAGTTGTCTCCTTTCATAAATATCCTTTAATTTAATTTGGTACTCCTCATCTATTTCTATTATTTTATCCTCTAAAACATTTATTTTATCATTTGTAGTTTTTATCAAATTAGATATATTTATTTTATCTTCTAGGTAAGTATTAAGTATTTTGTTTTTATTTATATCAGTATCATTTGATTTGGAATTTTTATAAATATTAATATAATCTTTCTTTTCCTTTTCTAATTTTATTATAGAATCTTTAATTTCCTTAGTTATAGTCACATTATTTTTTATTATAGTATCCTCATGTAATGTAATATCATTTAACTTTGCTTGATTTGCAACGGTATTTGTTTCTAAATGTTTTTCTAAATTAGAAATCTGTATTAGTTTATTCTCTTTAGATTCTTTTGTATGATTTAATTTTAAGTTAAATACATTTAGTTTATCATTGTATAATTTAATATCTAATTCTATACTGGATTCTTGTATTTTATATTTATTTTCAACCATATTTTCATCAATTTCTATGATGTTCTTTTGTAAGTCTTTAATTTTTTTAAAAATATTATCTTTTATTATTTTTAAATTACTTATATGTTTTTCTTCGTCTAATCTTAATTCACGTTCATCTGCTTTTTTAATTGAATTAAATAAAGATAATTCTCTTTTTTTTTGGTTTAATATTTTTTTTAATTCTAGTATATTACTATCTTGTTTAAGTATATTCATATTTATATAATATAAATTTAATCATGTTTAAATATTTTCTAATTAAATTATATGAAATATACAATTAAATCTAGCAATAAACCAAGAAAAAAAACCAGAAAAAATTCTAAAAATATGAGTAAATGTAATCCTAAAAATAATAATAATGCCTCATGTTTCTCTAAAAATGCCTTGTTAAAAATTATAAATAAATGGAATGAAAAAAATAATAATAAAATAATTTTTAGTAACTCAGATTCTGTTGAAATATTATGGAATTTATTAAATAAAAAATTACAAAATTTATGTAATGATGAATTATGTTGGAGCAAATTACCATTTATAAAAGAATTAAATGATGAAGAAATTAAGCACGCATTTAGACCCAAAATGCCTAAATCTTGGTATAAAAATACAAGAGAATGGCTTTCTACTACAGATATAAATAATGTATTAAAACAGTATCAACAAAAATATTCAGATTTTAAATACATTGGTGCTATTCCAATAGATTTTGATAATAAAGATTCCTTTGGTTCATGTATAGTTAATGAAATGTGTAGTTTAAATATTAATTCAATAAAACGTAAAAATATTAAAAGAATAGGTGTAGTATTTAACTTAGATAAACACGATGAACCCGGTTCTCATTGGGTAGCATTATTTATAGATTTAAATAAAAATAATATTTATTTTTTCGATTCTTATGGTATTAAACCACCTAAAGAGGTCAGAATTTTAATGAATAGACTTAAATCCCAGGCTAAAAATAATAATCAAAAAATAAAATTATTTTATAATAATATCCGTCACCAATATAAAAATTCAGAATGTGGCGTGTATAGCATAAATTTTATAGTAAAATTATTAGAAGGACATGATTATAATGAATTAATTAAAAATAAAATAGATGATGATACTATGAATACTTTTAGAAATAAATTTTTTATAAAAGATTAAGTATGTTCATTTTATTTATAAAATATATGTATATAAATAAATGAGTGATTCACAAATTACGTTTTTATCTGATAAAAATAAATCTTTATTATTTAATTATGTTAGAAAAAATATTTACAACAACAGTAATATAGACATGAACAACGATAAAAAATATTATAAAATTTTTGTTAAATTATGTGAGAAAGTGCTACAAGCATCTCCGAGTAATACAGATTTAAATATGTTAAATAGTACAGTTATTAATAAAACAATACCTTATTTTAATAATCTAATACAAAAAACAAGTAATACAAATGCAAATACAAATATAAATTTATCTTATACGAAAAATAAACATAATAGTAGAAGAATTAGAGAATTAGAAACTAAACAAAATATTAATATTATTGATAGACCTAATAATAATGTAAATCAATTATCTATAAATGAACAGTTCAATAAATTAAATGAACAAAGAAAAATAGTACAACCAAAGGCTTCTGGTGATATGTTTACAGACCCTATAAATACAAATAATGTAAATAATAATAGAATATATAGTGAATTAGTTAATGAAAGACGTGGGCTACCCAAATCCGTTAATCACATTGAACCAAGTAATCAAAATGATAATTTAACTTTATCGTATGACTCGGCAGAGTTATCGGGATTATCTATATCTAATTTATCAGATGACTTAAGTACTAATATTGATATCACAAAAAATCCAATGGAATTATATCAAAGTCAAGCAAATCAGAGAAATAAGGATACAGAAACGTATAGAAATTTTTATGACGACCAAAAACAATTTCAAAATACTGTTAAAAATGCCGAAAAAATGGAGGAAGAAATATTATCCCAAAGAACTCATATTAACCAAAAATCTAATAATGAATTCAAAAATAATTTAACTTTAGATGTAGAAAAATTACCAGACCCTAGAATATTTATGAATACTGAATTTAAGAATAAAGAAGTTAAAGTTCAACTTGATAGAAATATTAATAATATGGACCCTATAGAAAATCCAAATTATGAATCATTAAAAAATAAGATATTTGAAAAACAAAATTATATCGAAAGAGTAAATTTTGTTAGTATTAATAGCCGTGATAGGAATTGGGCAAATGACACTGAATCGCGTTATACTTATACCGTAAATTTTGATCCTAGTGATGATCCTAATAGAAAGGGTGTTGGCATAGGTAAAATATATAAAAATGTTATTTCAGTCCAATTAATGAAAATAATATTAGGTCAAGATAACACACCTTTACCATTCGATAACCGTATATATCTAGGTTTACAATCTTATCCATTTTTAGTTTTACATATTGATGAACTTGATGGTGTATATTATGGTAGTAATACAAACTTAGATAAATCATTTGCGCATTTAGTATTTGACAAAGAATATAAATGTGATATTTTAACAAGCAGTCAAGTAACTAATGAAACATCTCAAATAGGAACTAATGCTAATTATAATGGTAAAAATTTTGAAAAACAATATACTCGTGGATTTATGGGATATATTCCTATAGGATGGGAACAAAAAGTTTTTTATCCTGCACCATTAGCATCTTTGTCAAAAATGTCGATTAGAATAAGAACACCTGATGGTGACCCAATTAATACTTTACGAGATAATTTAGATATTTCGGCTATTACTATAGAATCTGTTGCCGATTTACAAGTTAAAAAGGCTGCTAGTTTTCCTAAAGAAAATAGTAATTATATTAAGATAGCAACCAATCAATATTTTAATAATAGAAATTTCAGAATTGGTGATAAAATTATTATTGAAAATTATAATTTAGTAACACCGAATACAAATCAAAAGTCTTTTATAGATTTTATAAATAGAACTAAAGGTCACTATATTGTTAATTTAACTACTGAAGTTTCTACTAATAATGATAGTGATACAAACGATAATGAGGGCTTTATCAATGCTATTTATATTTCACCACCTGGTAATTATAAAGACTCAGATGGAAGTGTCGAAAATACCATTACAGGTATTAGTAATGACAGTTTATTAGATGGTACATCTACCCCTACATCAAACTACAGTCCAAGATTATTGAATTTATCTTTACAGAATCAGTTAATATTCAAGGTAACGACTAGAGACCAAGATACCAACAGTGTGATGAATATTTTAAATTCATAATATTGCGAATAATTAAATAAATAGTATAACGATAATGCATTCTGCTATTAGATAAATTTATATTAAAAATTGATTGTAAATATTAATTTATTATTTTTAAATGTATGATATCATTTATAATCTAATTAAATATGATATAGATAAAGAAATAGAACTTTTATATAACACTATTATTGAAAATAAAAGTTTAGTAATTGGTATAGAGATATGGAATAGTACTGGTAAATACTATGATACTATAAAATATAGTTATCCTTATTTTAAAACTAGTAAAAATTTTACTAACTTTAAAATATATATAATATCATATAGTTCTTTTGCAGAACCACTAAAAAAATTATTAAATCAAATTATCCTTTTTCAAAATTTTATTTAATAATTAGAGATGAAATTAATGAATCTTATACAAAAGTAATTAGAAGAGAAACTTGTCCTATTAATTTTAATAATTGGAAATATATTGGACAACCCGAACCAAATAAGTTTTTTGCTACATCCAAATTTAAATTAATATTAAAAACTCCTAACAATTTATCTATATTAGTGTATGAACATTTAAAAACAGGTATTGGGTCTTCTTTCTAACCACTTGTTTAAGTTATCATTACCACTAACTGTATCGATAATTTTTCTTAATTTAGGAGCCGAATTAGTTGCATTAAGTGCACCTTCTTTATTATCAAAAAATTGTGTAATAAAAGAATATAATACTACATCTGCTAAACTTAATCTATTACCAACACAATGTCCTTCTTCTCCCAAAATATGCTCTAATAATAGGAATCTTTCAACTAATGTTTTATTAAACCATTCATTCATAGCATCTTCCTTTTTTTCTTCATCGATATGTCTAATTTTTTGATAGGCATCTTTGAAATCTCTAACCCATTCACATATACTATCTATAATAGCATGTTCTGATTCTGTGTCTCCCATCATATTAAATTTTCTAGCCAAATATCTTTCTATAGTTTTAGATTGTGATATAATAATACCATTATCTAATAAAAAAGGTACTTTATTTAACGATTTGGATAATTTTCCATTAGCCTTATCATCATCAAATTCCTTTTTCTCTATATCATGTGTTTTCCAATCATTGACCTTCATTGGATATCTAAAATCTTCATATTCGGCATCATTTATTGCCAATATTATTCTAGAAGTCTCTGCTAATCCGCGTCCATCAAAATAAGTTAGTTTCATTTTATATCATTATATAATATGATTTCTTTAAGTATTAATAGAATACAGGTTTCCCTTTGATTATTTCACCTATAGGTTCATTTGGTCGCCCAGAATTAACCGATTCTAAATCATATATTAAATCAGGCCCATCTGTAACTATCTTTAAAGCATATTTTATTTTTTTACCTGTTTTTTTATCTGTTATGGAGATACGTTTGTATTCAACCCGTATCGCGTCATAATGTCTTCTTCTATTATCATCTTCGGCTTCTTCTTCTATATTTGGTACATATGCATATGAATTTCGATTACTAAAAGTGTAATTTATACATTTATGTTGATTTTTAGGGTCCTGTGTTTCTACGCTATTTAATCTACAATCTATAGAGACTTCTTTAATAAGTTTTAATGCTGAATTCATTATATCTTTCTTTCGTTGCGATATATCAAATAATACTTCATCTGAACTTAATCCACCTTTATCATCCATTAAAATTCTATCTGATTTAAGTTGTTCTTTGGTCATTACACCCAAATAAATATACATATCTACATTGCGTGAACGTGG
>JGI24005J15628_10002177_pt1 | contig 10133 bp, 4 predicted proteins | sample LinPmetageLP40_FD_15628 | JGI IMG/M metagenome (IMG submission 15628) | reverse complement strand
GGTTGATGTTGAACGCAGCGTTCGTATACTTCCATAGGAATTCTTTATCACCACTCGATCCACGGATGATGAAACCACCACCCGCACTATTACCAGAGAAGTCCATGATCTCTTGATCATTCGCAGTGTTGCCTGCGGTAGCACCAAGAACAATATTGAAGTCATCAACAGTAAAATCAGTTGAGTTGATTGTTGTGGTGTTACCATTAACGGTTAGATTTCCGTTAAACACCATATCCTTTTGGATTGGTGAAATGACTTCGATGTGAAGAGCGCCATTAGTATCAGTGCCAGCCGAAATACCATCACCAGCAGAACCACCCGCACTAAATGGGCTGTAGATCTCTAGACGGTTTAGTTTGTTTATGATCTCATTGTTTGTTAAAGTAAACCACTCGTAAAAGGTATCACCTAATACGAGTTCTGGTATATCATAACTGTTTGTTTCAACGCCCATCTATCAGTCTCTCAAGTAAAGTTTTTATAGATTCTAGATCATTCTTTACAGTATTTAGTTCTTTTTTAAGACCTATAATTTCATTTTTGAGTTTAGTTCTAGAATTGGTTTTATACAGAATGGCATTTGTGGTGTCATCCCTGAATATATCATTTCTTCCCTTTACTTGTTTCATAATGTTCCATGTTCCAATGCAACTGCTCGCACAGATTTGATTACAGGAACCACAGTTCCATTAGGATCAACTACAGAAGATCCTTGACTGTCGTTATTACCAGAATACAAACATATCTTAATGGCAAAACTGGTGTATGCATTCTGTGTGTCGCTTAGTCTGAATTCTTCTGTTATAATTGTTGATTCATCCTCTGAGAATTTTTCTTGATTGATTCTCTGTAATCTTCTATATGGTAACAAGTCGAAGTCTGTGCTGTCTCCAGCTTTTCTTGGTTTTACATAAATCTCATATTGTGTGTTTTCTGGTTTTACTGCATCGACAAATACATGGAAATCATTTGCTACGTTGTTATCCAAAAGTTCTACTCTCTTGGAGATATATCGTGCAGAAGAGCCAACAGAAGTTCCTATTGGGTTTTCATCGTCTTGAGTCCCAATGTTGTTGTTTACTTCAGTTTCAATGTGTAATAGTGCCGTAGACTTGCTGTCCATCACAGGGGAAACGTCAGAGTTTCCATTCAAGAAGCTGACTGTAATTGAACCAGCATCAGTGCTGATTGTTTTCTCTTCGTTAAGAGCGATATTAGAATTTTCATTGACTGCTGCGTTATCAAGCAGAGAGTATGTAATTTGAGTTTCTGTTGATACTGGTTTTTGAATGTAACTAATCACTCTTGATAGATCCGCTTTGTGACTGGATCCAGTATTAGTAGCAGCTAGAGTAATGCTCCTGTTACCAGAAGTTACAAATTCACACCGTCTTGCTATGAACATCAAGTCTTTGGTGTAATCTGGTTCTGCAACATTTGTATTTTGTGGTCTGAACAGTTTACCACTATATACTTGCTTCTGTATTCTGTTGGCTTCGTTCGCATCTGTTAGTTCGGTAGCTCCAGTGGTGGCAGTATATACTTCATAATCCTTAGAGTTTGATACCATGCATAAAGCATACTCCCCTGGCTCAAGGAAGACTGGTGTCTTGAATGTGACCTTGGTTCCGTTTGATATATTTGGTTTAGTTGTTGCTTGTAAGTTTATGCTTGGTGGGTATACCACTACCTCAGAGAAAGGTATGATCGCAGAGGGATGTGGGTATCCATTTTTAGTTGGACGAATCTGGAAAGTTACAGGTAAAGTCGAATCCTTTTTCGCAAAGGCTACTTGAACGCTTTGTAAGAAAATTCCTTGTGGATTTTCTGATTCGTCAACGAAGAATGTTTGTGCAAAGGGATCAACCCATTGATATTTCTTCGATGTTCTAAGTTCTGATTTTCTGGTATTTACATCAGAAGGAATCGCACTACTGGTTACAGTTTGTCTTCTTCTGATAACAGGTCGGACAGATGAAACGCCTTGTGATCTTGTCTCATAAACACCCTGCGAATACAATGTGCTTTCTGCAATTGTTGTGTTTGCAGTATCTACAATCTTTAGAATTCTTTTACCTGTCAAGAATTTAGAAGTCGGGAGTATTACAACAAACTGTTGAAGTTTCCCTGTATCGTCAGTTATATTCGACCAGTTTGGTGTTGATATATAGCTCGTTGCTAGAACATTATCGATGAAAACATCTACTGACGTATTTGGCTTAAGACCTTCTGCTGTAACTGTTATGAGTTTTGCTCTCATGTATGGAACAACACTAAGATCGACTATCTTTCCCTTTAGTGTTTTGATAATGTGATCAGGAAAAGCTGACATCGAAGAAAGTATATCACTTGATCTTTGTTCTACGCTTTTTGTTCTTCGTTGTAGAATCAAATCCTTTTCGAACCTATCCCTCATTGTGTTAAGAGACTCGTTGACTCTGGGGATTGATAGAAGATTTTTTATCTTTGCACTATCTGGTTTTTTATCAATAGCAATTCCAGACCAAAGTGCTTCCCAGTCATTCCACTGAGAACCGAAACCAACGCGGGTGTCATCATATGAAGTCGCCACCCAAGCGTCATTTTCGCCCAATGTATTTGTCTTGACACGAGGACGTTTAGTTTCATCAAACCAAACATCAATAGGATCGTCGAGATGAATTGTACCAACCCAGTTGGTCACTTGATATGGGTTGATTGAAATCTTTTCACTTGCTTTGATTTGCTCTGCAAGAATTGTTCCTGTGGCGGCGTAGTTTACCATCACGATTCCGTTTGAATCTACCGTAAGTCCAGCATCGACACTTTGTGCTGCTAAATCATAAGCATGAGACTTGAATGCTGGTCTTAGTTCTTTATTTTGGATATCGATAGAACATTTATAGTCATCTTTCGATACGTCTCCGATTCCATGTCCACCAAAATCATCAACGAGAATTGCTTTCTTGTCTGCTTCTTGACTCGAATCGGTTCGATCCACAAATGTGATCGAGTCTACTTTTGCCTCTACATTGGTAAGTGAACTGAGAAGCTCGACTTGTTCAAGCCTCTTGTCAACCTCACCAATTTCACTCATGGTATATCTCTTATGGGGTGTTCTCTCCAGAATAACATCCTCTGGATTGTGTGTGTACGCTGGGAGAATCATCTTGTATAGTGTAAGTGAATTTTCTATGTCTTCTGGTGGAACAGGAGATAGGCTTGGGAACCCCTTGACTACTGAGAATACAGTGGTTTCGTTGTTCAAGTCTCTGTTTAGAACTAGTTTGTCTATTCTTGGAAGATAGTAATTATGCTTGACTTTAAGAACATCATTTTCTCTACTTTGATCTATCTGGAAAACGGGAACAGAGGAAGAACTAAGCGGAGTGTTAGCAGGAGGATTCTCAGTTCCAGCATTCGGATCAGTTGGATTTACTCTCCTTGCGTCATCCCGCGTAAATCTAAAGTCTACACAGGAAGCCAATGACACAGTTTTACCAGAGATTGGACTTGTAAACAGAGGAATGTCCTCGTAGTTTATAGCGTCCAACGGATACGAATCTACGGTGAGTGGTCCGAACCCATCATGTTCAAAGTAGTCGTAATTCACGGTAAGACTAAAGCTAAAGTTCAGATCTTCATCTTTGTATTTGGTTTCGCTTGACTGTGTAAAGTAGAGTCTTCCGTACTCATATGAATAATCTCTCTGACCATTATCGAACAAAAAGTCGCTGACAACAGATACGTTGTTGTTGTTATCATCAACCACAGAATTAATCTTTAGAACATCTGCCCTGTTTAACTCAATATAATATCGTCCCTCTTGATCTTGTCCAACATCAGTCGAATCTACTGTTAACACATCAGTTGTTTTAATCTTTCTTCTAATTCCATTATCACCCGCTTGTGATGGATCTGTGTCTAGTTCTAGAGTAGCAAGAAGCATGTAACTGACACCAGCGTTAAGACCACTGATGGTGAGTTGACTTCCTTCATTGACCATCGAATATGAGCCGGAGGAAACAATGCTAATATTTCCATTTGTGTCTCTCTGGAACAACTGATAGTAAGTATCAACAAAATTATTATCTAGAGTATCGAGAGGACCAACGAACGAATAGTTACCCTGTATAAAGGAAGGCAGAGACAATACCAATTCATTACCTATTGAGGATAGATTGGTGAAAGCCTTTCTGATGCGAACCTTTAAATCGGTTATGTCTTTAACAGTGGTTCCTTTGTCCACGGGGAACACTAAACTGTGATTGTCTCCCTCGGTGACGAGTGGTCCGTTTACAGATTTTTGGGCAAGAGTAATGTCACCAATTTTTAGTTGGAAATTTTCTTCCGTTCCAATTAGATTTTGGTTTGGAGATATTGAGATATCTTTAAGGTATAGTCTGTGACCATTTGGACTCGTTTGAACAGATATTACCGTTGCAGTTCCAACAAGTGTTCCTGCCGTTCCTGCCGTTCCTGCCTTAAAGATGGATACCTCCACGCCACCTTCAATCAAAGCACCTTCGAAGAAATCTTCACCGAACGCACCAGGCTGAACGGTCATGTTATCAATATAATTTCCAAGATCAAAAGGTTTTACTTCTGTGGACTCTCTGGTCGCAGTTGTTCTTGCCCTATCCAATTCCTTGAATTCGATTGTTTGGTTATCAAACTCGTGACCAAAAATATAAGCCTTTCCTGATCCAATTGCTAAAGACAGCTTACTTGAACTTAGTGAATCGGGCTGTACTTCTAATTCAAACGGATCTGTGATGTATGATCCAGATTCGTCAAATGTTCTTTTTGCCAGAGTTTTTTCTAGTTCGTTGTAATCACTATAGATGACTTGGTTTGTGATAACACCGCTAGTAAGTGTAGCAAGGGGAACGAAATTATCTCGTTCTGCTGATGTGAAGAAACTTAGATCCAATACTATTTGATATCTGTCAGATCCAGGCGCGTTGAAGTTATAAAAACCTCTTGCGGGATCTCTTAGTGTTTCGTCTTCATTCGCTCCGATGTAGTTCTTCTGAATATCGAAACCAAAAACACCGTCAATGTCATTATACTGCCTTATTCCTGCTGTAGTAGTTCCAAAGGATGGTGCATGTTGTTCTTCTGTTCGAACAAAGTAACCATCAATGAAAAAGATACCTTCACTCACCGAGTATAGTTTTGCCGTTCCAGATTGTGAGGTTCCTCCGACAGTTGCTGTTGCCACTTCAGTGTCAATGGAGGATGTTAAAGTTGTGCTTGTAACTAGATTAGCAAGAGTCCCCTTTACAACTTGCACAAATAAGACATAGAAGTTATCTTCAGTGGTAGCGTCTTCTACATGAATTACCTTTGCAACGTTTAGATTGTCTTCACTAGAAACTTCAAATCCAGAGAAGGAAGCAATTGGTGATGTACTGGTAACTCGAATGAAGTCTACCGTCTGGAAAGCACTGTCTGCACCGTATACTTTAGAACCGTCTTTGAACACATGATTACCAAATCTTTCAATTTGGTTTTGTAGGATTGACTGAATTTGTGATAGTTCTCTTGCCTGAACAGCGTATCCAGGCCTGAACAGAATCTTATGAAAATTCTTGTCTTCACTGTAGTCATCAAAATAAGGTTCTATGTTGAATAAATCGTTATTATAAGAAGGCATTTATGTTTCCCTTAGAATCCTATCAAGATCCGTACTTCTTCTCGTTGGTTACTTTGTCGATCAATAGACCTTACATTCTGTATGTATAAGACTTCTCCTGAGCCTTGTATCAATTGTGAGTCATTTATAGTGTTCACCTTGTAGTTCGTTCCATTGGGACCACTAATAGTTCCCCCCGCACTAAACCCCCCAAGAACATCGGAGAGAACTAAGGTTCCGCTCGTTCCATTCGTGGCTGGTGTCCAAGAAGCCACTTTGGCGATTGTAAGTTTTTTACCTGCGTTTTCTTGTGTTATACCATTATCGAGTGCAAAATCAGATGAAGAGAATGATCCAGTAGTTGGGGTGAGATCTAACGATGTGGTCATTCTGTAGACTGGAGTTTCTGATGTGTCAACGTAAAAGTTGTTTCCAGTTTTGATTCTCCCAATGAAGGCGTTGCTGGCAAAATCGACGGTAAATGAAGCAGCAGTCGTTCCAAATGTTCCGATGAGTTCTCCACCTTCATCCTCAATATTTGCATAGTCGTGCTGTTCGGCCCCAGAGGATATTCCAACCACGGACGCAGTGGAACTTACAGAGAATGGAACCGCCCCTCCGTCTCCTGTGCCTGTAAGCCGTAATAGAAGTTCTCGATTGATACTATCCCAACCACGAACAACTCCATTTGCAGTTAAACCAAGAACACTATTGTAGTGTGATACAGTTTCATTCACCGCATAGTTTCCAGTTCCACCACTGATACCAAAATTGATTCTAATTCTTTCTTCTTCTGAACTCGGAAGAACAAAATCTTTAGATGGATTCTTTAGGAAAAGTTTTCCTTCTGTTTGATCAGAACCAAGTTCCCACCGTTCTATAGTCGCAACTGCATTCGATTGTTGTCCAAAAATATAATCATTTGCTTTGAATATCTCTGAATCGAATCCAAAGGAACTATTTTCTCCACCCGCAGAGTAACCAAAAGGTTTTCCTACAACCATACTGGTTTTTCTATCATATTCAGATCCAGCAACTCTAAGGCTGTTATCATTTAATACTGGGTTCTTTAGAATTCCAAATTGCCTGAAGTCATTAACACTAATAATTTCTGGCTGTCCATCAACGTTATCATTTATCACACGAACCAAAACTTTAGAAGCATTAAATTCGGCTATTGCATTACCACCGTGTCCGCCCTGTGGTGAGATATAAATTCTTGCGGTGGGGGAACTACCAACAAGGCCTGGGGTTGGGAATGTTGCAAATGCCCCAGTATATTTTCTTCCTGTGTTTATTGCGACAAGATCTTTCGACGGCATCACGAACTTAGCATCTTCTCCGTCACCATGTATTAGAATCTCTGGAAGAATCTTAAAAGAAGTCTGTGCTTCATTGTCTGCAAGGCCAAATATTTTTCTCTCTAGTGGGGTTTCTAATGTTAGTGTTTTAACATTACCCTCAACCTCATAGTCAGATATTCTGTGTGCTTGTCCAGAACCAAGACCAGATGAAGTATAAAACACATAACCATTGTATGCATCATCATCTTCTGAGAACAAAGAGTCGTTCGGATTTAAAATTACAGTGGTGGATCCCCCAACGGTTGACTGATAAACATTTTTTGCGTCTGCTAATGAGTTGGGATATTGACTACTTAGAGTAGTTTGAAGTCCAGTAACATCAATTCTGTTTATTGCACCATCCACAGTTTTCTGTTGAACTTCAAATTGTAGATTTGCAGTTTCATCTTCAGACTTTTCTCTGAACATAACAGGCATATATTCTTCTGTTAGGAAGTCTAGCTGGTCATCTGTTATGGTATACATGAACTTCCACTTATAACCGTCTGACAGTCTAAAGCTACTCGTTCCTGTTTGTGTGGGTGTTTGTGATGAAGCCGAACCATTATTATTATCAAGACACTTATATACTGACTTTCCACCGACAAGAACATAATAGTCGGTAACGGACTCTGGATCATTTTGATCTGCGGTGTCATCGTATTCTGAATATATTCTCCCCGTTGTCCAGTTGGTTCGAGGAATTACGAATGATATGTTTCTAGAATCAACTCTGATGGAAAATAGAGAGTTTCTATACGCAGAGAATTTTTCTGCAACCGAATCAACTACAGATGGTGGCGTTGTTTCATCTGTCCAAGGTAAAATCTTACCAAAGAAAAAGTAATAGTTATCATCGGATAAAGGATCAAGTTGCTTCTTTAAGCTATCAGCAAAAACTGTTCTGAAGTTATTTTGTAGTGCGTCTGTTAATGCCATCTAAGCGTCCTACCCATTGTTCGATTCTGTTGTTGTTCCGTATGGAATACTGTAATATTGATCATGCGCTCCAGCTCCAGCTCCAGTTGTTCCAAGGAATGGGAACTGTGGAGATGTCCATGTAGAGTATGTAGGGTTGCTGTGGAAATGAAATCCTACGTTTAGGAAACTAAAGTCTCCAGTTGTTATGGCACCAAAGGATGTTCCAAGGCTTATGTTTAAAAATCCTCTAGAGTTTGGGTGATGATATATTGGGAAGAAATCCAAACCAAGAGCTTGAGCAGAAGTATATCCTTCTGCTCCCGTTCTTCCGAGAGCAGCCGTTGCACCCGTTACACCAACAACATGTGCTGTTAATCCACCTTCTGGGACTGTTCCTATTGTTTCACCGTTTCCAGTCGGACCACCAGTAAAGCCAGGAGCAAAACCATTTGGATATAGATCTACACTTGTTCCTGCAATAGAATTGTTTGCTCTAAGGTCTTGTGTTGTGCCAAATGTGTATGGTGTATAATTTCCAATGACAGAGATTTCTTGTTTTTGTATTTCACTGTGGAACGGTGAGTCTGAACTTAGGGTGTCCGACAAAAGAACATCACCAAACAACTTAAATCCTGATGGATGTAAAAGTGCCTTTACTGAATCTGAATATTTTTGCAATGAAAGTTTAGTCTTTAGAACATAGGAGAAATATTGATAATAATCATTGTCTTCTAATTTTTTCTTTGAACTTAACTTACCAGAGTTGTCATAGTAAAATCCATTATATTCCGCAAGCGCACTGCTTTTTGCAGTTCCTTGTGCGTTTCCGTTTCCTGTGGTACTTTCAATTGTGAATGTAACATCAGTGAAGTAGTTTACTCCGTGGTTCAGAATTTCAATGTCTTTAATTCTACCCTTGTTATCTACACGAGTTACTTTAGCTGCGGCTCCAATACCACCACCCTCTTCGACCAACTTAACAAAATCTCCGATTCCATAACCAACACCAGAGTTTGAAATTGTATATTCGCTCAACAAACCAAAAGTTTTTTCTCGTAGTATTGAACCATCTGCCAATTCAACTTCTATTGTTCGGTTTGGAATAAAATCACCATCTATATTGTCTAAAAATATTTCAGTCACTATAAACGGGGGTAGATCATATTGAATAATATCAGAAACGAAAGCAGTTGCGTTTGTGGTTGAATCGTCTAATGCCACTTGAGATAGACTTCTATTTTTCATGGTGAAGTTACTTAAGCCATTTTCTGAAGTAACTCTGATGGATTTTCTTTCTATCCATTTACCAGTGGAAGTTTCAAGAATATCAGTCTTTGGGTAGAACACCTCAGCGATACTATTGTAGAAAGCATCGAAGAAAAAGACAAAAGAACTTTCCGATCCCTTTATGGCATAAAAGTCACGAACTCTTTTCAGTAATGTTTTTCTGTCAAGTAAATTACCATCGGAATCTACTGTACTTTCTTTTGGGAAGTTTCTCATGAACTTGTGTTCGAACGAATCAACAAACTCATCGAGTGTGTTTTCTATATCATAGAAATCATTTAGAAGCAAAGTTCTTTCGGTTGCATTACCCTGTTGTTCCATGAATTCATAATAAGCCTCTATGAAAGCAACAAAGTTTGGATGATCTAAATTAGTGAAATCAGGAACCTGACTTTCGATTAAAGGAGAAATACCATTGACAATACTTTTAGTTCTAGCGTCTAATGGGACAAGTTGACCATTATCGAATATGGTAGCCGAAGTACCCGTAGAACCTCGAAGTAAAAGTGTCAGTGACATTTATCCTCTTCCGCCCCCGCCTTGATCATTAGGGCAGAAACCAGGCTGCACACACGATCCGTCTCCACATTGTTCCAGTCCATCAGCGCATGGTGGATCTTCTATGCAGGCATCGTTCAAACAATCAGTTCCATCTCCCTGATAATCTCCTCCAGCAAGAATACACTCACCCCGAGTCTTTATGGTACAACCAAATCCTTCTATGCAACATGCGCCAGTTGGTGGATCGGGTGGGGGAGGATCATCTTCACATATGATTTGACTACATAAAGTATTATCCCCGTGATAGATACCACCATTTTCAAGACAGTTTTGTTCTGTTCTGGTGTCACAGTTTTCTCCTATACAGCAAGCTCCTGTTGGATCTTGCGGATCGCCTGTATTTCCACCATCGGTGATTACGCCACCATCCGATCCAGTGTCTCCGTCGATGGGGGTTGGAG
>JGI24005J15628_10002175_pt1 | contig 10136 bp, 7 predicted proteins | sample LinPmetageLP40_FD_15628 | JGI IMG/M metagenome (IMG submission 15628) | reverse complement strand
TATAACACTTTTAAAAAATATAATAAAGCAGATGAACTTAATAAAATGCAAAATGTATATGATTTATATGGTCAAGATAAACAAAGTTATTATATAGAAGTGTATAATGATATAATTGATAAAGAAACTAAAAATAAAAATAGAATGATTAGAGATAGTTTAAAAAATATGAGAAAGAACTATTTTTTAAACTATCTAAATAATAAAAAAAATAATGATATTATTGATAATAATGATATTAATGATTTGAAAAATATTATTATAGTCAATTAAGTTATTTAAAGAAATAATATAAATATATTATAAGATAAAATAATTTTCTTATTAAATATTAAAATGGAAAATGGAGATATTATTTTTTATTTAATACAAAATATAAACAATTATAAATTTAACAATAATTTTAATGATATAAAACAAATAAGCAAAGATACAAATGAAGCATTAGATATTGATGATTTAGATGAATATTTAAATATAACTAATAGTTCTGATATAAATAATGTAAGTAATATTTTTATAAAAATAACTGCTTTTAATTATACAATTAATTATATTAGATTAAATAAACTTTATAGAAATTATATAATAGAAAATGAAGAACTAATAAATGAAAATAGTTTTATTTTTAGTATAATAAAAGATAATGATTTAACAAGTAAAACATTTTTAATAACATATTATAAAATATTTAATATATTAGAAAATAACAATATTTATAATGCAGAATTTACGAATAATTTAAATATGATAAATGAAGTATTAATTTATTAAACAATTTTTTTTTATTTTTATTAAATTTAAAAAAGTTATTTAAAACTATTATATAATATATAATATAATATAAAAAACTTATGAAGAAAGTTTATATAATAGAGAATGATGATTTTAAAATAATTGCTAATAATTTAAATGATTTTGTTAATATGTGTAATACTCATCTATACGAAAAATTAAATGATAAAGAAAAAAAATATCACGATAAAATAGATGGAAAATTTAGAAATATTGATATTAATTATTTACGGAAATTTACAAATAATAATATAAAAAGTTATTTAGAATATCAAGATAAATTTGATTTTAAAAAAATGCCGTTAAGAGAATTTTATAATTGTAATGACGAAATAGAGCGTAAAAGATTAGAAAGAAAATTAAAAAAGAAATTATCAGTTGATAATCAATTTATAGTAAAAGATACAGATATTGTAAAATCTGCTTTGTAAATTTAATAATAATATTAATAAATTATATAGTGAAAATGAGTTTTACAGATGCTAATTTAAAATAATATTTTTTAGAAATATTAATAAAATCTTTTAGATTTTAATATTATTTTTTTTGTAATTTATAAAAAAGCGATACAGAACTATTTTTTTGTAATTTATATATATATAATATATTTTACAGAATTTATAGTCTATAACGACTTTTTATAAAATTCTTATAGAAATGAAAAATTAACAAAATTTAACACCATTATTTTTAACAATTTTATATTTTTATTACATATACCATTTATTAATTAAATAATTATTTTTTTAACAATTTTTTATTTATTTAAAAAAAGTTATTTAAAGAAATATATTATATATAATATAATAAAGAACTATGACAGAATTTAAAGATTTTATAAATTCTAAAATACAAGTTAAAAAGCAACTTAATATAAATGGAGATATTACATTTACTAAAAATATAAGAACATTAGATTTAACAGATGATAATAAAATTATTAGTGAAATATTAGATAATAATAATTCTAATTATTACGAAGTTATAAATTCATCTAATCCGTGCAAAATGTATTTAGATATTGATATTGATAAATCTAAAATTTATAATAGTGATAAATCAGTAAATGAAAATAATTTAAATATTTATTCTTTTAAAAGTGAAGATATTGCTTTATTTAAAGTATTATTATTTTTAATAATTAATAAATTTATAAATGATAATGATGTACAATTTAAAGCAAGAAATAAAAAAATCTTAACATTTGAGTTAAATGATGTTATAGTATTAGTAAATGAAAAAAATAAATATAATACAGAAAAAAATAAAAGAAAAACTTATGATAGTTTTCATATAGTTATAAATTTATTAATGTTTAATGATATGTTTATAATGAAAAGTTTTAAAGATTTTATAATATATGAACTAAAAAATACAATAGATAAATTTAAAGATGATTTTAAAGTATATAATAAAGCAAAATTCGGTATTAATAATATAATAAATAATATAGATGAAAAAGTTTATTTAAAAAATTTTGATAAAATAAAATTATTCAGATTTTTAAATAATTCTAAAATTGATAAAAATAATAATTTAATTAATTGTAAATTTAACACATCAACAGATCTAAAATATTTTAGTGATAATTTAAAAAAAAATATAAAATCACAAATTAAACCATTTATATTAATAACTAAATTAGATAGTTTAATAACTTATAATACAAATATTATAATAACCCCATTTATAAATGATAAAATAAATAGAGTTGCAAATGATGATATTAAAAGTATTGCTTTTGATATTAAAAAAATTGATAAGAATATTAAAATAATTAGTGGAGTTGATTATAATGATATTTTTGATAAATTTATAATTAATATAAATAAAAAATTCTGGAATAATAACGATGACTGGATTGCTTTTTTATTCATTTTAAGAAATTTAATTTTACCACCATATAATAGTAGATATTATAAAAAAGAAGTAGAATATTATAATAAATTATTTAATTCATTAAGTATAAATAAAGATTATGATAATACAAAATTTTTATTACAAAGAATAGATACAGATAAAAGACAATATGGATTTAATAAATTAAGAGAAATATTTAAAAAATATAATTCAGATCAAGAACTGATAATAACTAAATATGCTGAAAATACTGAAAAAATAAATCAAGAGATAGAATTTTTAAATAAAAAAACTAAAATTAATAAAGAAGATATTAAAAATATAATATGCGAATGGGTTAAGAAATTAAAAGAATTTAAAGAGTTAGATAATGAAAAAGAAAAAAGAGAATTCAGATCAGAATTTAATTTTAATGAAAGATTTATAAAATTAACAAATGAAATTTATTATAGTCGCAATAGTGGTAAATTATCATATAATCCAGTATTTAATAGAAGTTATAAAATAATAAAAGAAGATAAAACCGAATATTTACAAATTTATAAATTATACAAGAATAGACATTTATTAGATGATTTAGAAAATTACAAAGATAATTTAATAAGATATGATAATATTAATGATATTGATATAAATGATATATTTAAAACACCATATAATTTTATTAAAGCAGAAATGGGTGCTGGGAAAACACGCAATATTTTAATACCATCAATTAAAAAAATAAAAAAAATTGATAGTAAAAGTAAAATATTATTATTAACAACAATTAACTCATTAAATAGTAAAATGAAAGAAGATTTAAATGAATATGAATTTGTAAGTCATCAAGATAATCAAAGTTTAAAAAAATATGATAATGTAATATGCAGTATAGAAAGTTTAAATAAATGTAATGATGAATATGATTTAGTAATTTTAGATGAATGTGTATCAATACAATCGCATTTTACATCATCAACAATAAAAGAAAAAGAATTAATATTTAATAAATTTAGTAAAATATTAAATAATTCTTTAAATGTTGTATTTTTAGATGCTGATATAAAAGATGAAAATATTGATATTTACAGAGATTTATTAAAAATTAATAAAAATTCTAATGATTATAAAATAACTGAAATATTACCATCTAAATATAAAGATAGAAATTTAAATTTTATAACTGATAATAAGCAATTTAATAATTCTATTATTGATAATATTAATATAAATAATAATATTCTGATATATTCATCTACTAAAAAATATGCTGATGATAAAATGATAGAATTAAAAGAAGATATTGAAAATAATGTAATTAAAAATTTTAATGGTACTATTACAAAAATAAGCGGTGATGGTATTAAACATATAACATATTGTAATAATTTAATAATTCAAGAATACACAGAAGACAAAGATAAATTTAATGCTGATATTGATAAATCTTTAATTAGAAATGACACAAAAATATTATTAACTACTCCGTCGTGGTGTATCGGTTTAAGTATTAATACAGAATATTTTAAATCTATATATGGTTATGGTTCTAAAAATAGTTTAGTAGCAAGATTATTTAATCAAATGTTATTTAGACAAAGAATTTTTAAAGATATAAATATTTTATTAAAATATAAAGATATTACCACAACATCATATAAATCAAATAAAAAAGATATTAAAAAAAATTTAGAAATAGAATTAAATTTAATAAATAATAATTCATTATTAGATGATAATTTTAAAGATTATTTTAAAGAATATGATATAACAAATGAAAATGCTAATATAACAAATATAATAATTAATACAATAAATGAAATAAAATATAGTAAATATAACTTTTTTGTAGAATTAATAAAAGATTTAACAATCAGACAAAAATTAAAATTAAATTTTATACCAGTTAATACAGATGATGAAAAAATTAATAATATTGTAGATATAGTAAATTATAATGATTTTATAAATGCAAAAATACCCACAGAAACAGAATATAAACAAATTATAGATTTTTTTAAAATAAAGAATGATAATAATAATATATTAACAGAAGAACAAAAAAGAGATCTAAATAAAACTTTATCAGAAAAATTAGAAGAAATGAATTTAGATAATTTAAGTTATGTTAAATATCAAATTTTTCGTGATTATAATATACCGATGAATGAGATATATAATAATAAACAATATATAAATTTAAAATTATATAAATTTTTATTAAAGAATAAAGATAAAATTAATAACTTTAAAAAGATTAGATTATTACATCTAAAATATTTAGAAAATAAAAAGACAGATATGACGCTATTATTTAATAAAAATAAAAACGATATAGTGTATAGTATTTTATTAAAATTAATATTAAATATTTTTAAAAGTGAAAATTTTTATAATTTTATAAAATTACAAAATAAACTTAAATTATATGATTTACAAACTAATTTTAATAAATTAGATTTATTAGAAAAACAAATAATACTAAAATTTAGTAATATAAAGCAATTTATTAAAGTAGATAAATTAACAAATGAAGATATAGATAATATTAATATTGATATATTAGAAAATGTATTTAATAGATATTTAGATTTATTATTTTTAGAATTTAAAAATGAAAAATTAACAATACAAAATAATTTTATTAAATTTAAAGATTTTACAAATTATCCAGTATTTACAACTGAAAATATTAATATTAATAATAATATTAAATTAATAGATGAAGATTTAAATAATATAGATGATAATGGAAAAATATCAATATCATCATATATAACAGAATATTATTTAAATAATTCTAATGAAGAACAACTTGATAAAATAATTACTAATTATAATAAAACTGGTAAAAGTGATAAAAATAAAAAAAATAGATTATCAAAAGAATTTATTAAATTTATAAGAACTAATATTTATAAAGATTTTATTAATATTAAAATTTTTAAACATACAGAAAATGATATAAATTATTGGAATACTTTTAAGAATAATAAAGATATTGATTATTATTATCAAACATCTATAAAATACTCAAATAATTATATAAATATTAAAAATAATAATGATCACTTTATAATATTAGATAAAATTCCATTAAGTTATAATAAATTAAATATTAATATATTAGAAAAAATAAAACCAGTTAAACTTTTACTAAATGATATATTAATAGATAATGCATCTGATTTAAATGAAATATCAATAAATAAATATTTTAGTGTATATCGTGTTAAATTAAAAATATTAGATAATAAAAATGATAATAATGTAAATTATAATATTGATAATGATGATAATGATAATGATAATGATATAATAGATGATGATAAAGATGAAGATTTATAAATGTCGGNACAAGTCGTNTTTTTTGTAAATATATTATTATATATATAACTTACAAAATTTATATTCTATAACGATATTATTTAATTTTTTAAATTTTTTATATAAATTATAATTAATATAAAAATGGATAATAGAATAACAAATATATTATTAGATTATATTGATTTATTAAAATATAAAAATAATAATGTAGATAAAGTAAATTATAANAATTTTATAAAAGAAACAGAAANAAATAATAAAAATAATGTTAATATAAATAAAATTGATAGTGATTTCTCATTTAAACAAACAGATATAAATAAGTTATTTAATACAGAAGAAGTAGATAATGTTAATGTTATTTTAGAAGAAAATAATAAAAAGAAAGTATTAACAGATGAGCAGAGATTGAAACGAAACGAATATATGCGTAATTATTACAAAAATAAAAAAAAATAAATATTTATTTATATTTAATATTTAAAGAAATAATATTATAATAATATGATATAATGAAACTGAAATATAATAACTTTAATTAGTAGATATATTTTAGATTATATCCGCATTATATTTAAATATATAATGTTTTTTTAGATTTAATTAATTTATTTTTTTTTAAATCTTTCTCTTTTTTTTAATCTTCTTTATAAATTATTATATAGAGATTATTTAATTTTATAAATTATTATATAAATTAAATTAAATGTTTGAATGCAAGATATGTAAAACTACCCACAAAAGCAAAAATGCTTTACGAAAACACAAATACACGCAAAAACACAAAGAAAATTTAGAACTATCAGAAAAAAATGAAAATGTAGAAAAATTAGATCTATTAAAAAAAAATGAAAATGTAGAAAATGTAGAAAATGTAGAAAATGTAGAAAATGTAGAAAATGTAGAAAATGTAGAAAATGTAGAAAATGTAGAAAATGTTAAAGTTGATGAAAATGTAGAAAAAGATAATATTAAAGATTTAGAAAAAGATTTTAAAATGGACGATAATAATGAAGAAAATGAAGAAAATGAAGAAAATGAATTAAAAGAACATTTATTAGAATTAAAACAATCACACGAAATTTTAACAAAATATATAACTATTGATAATAATAATATTAATTTAAATAATGAAGTTGATTATTATAAGCATTTATTATTAACTATTAAATGTTTATGTAATATGTATAAATTATAATGGTTAGTATTAAATTAATAAAATTCGGTTTAATTAATACTAAAAAAATTAATTAAATACAATATCATTAATTATTAAACTATCATCTGTATTAATTAAAAGCGTATCTCTATTAAAATATTGTGTATAATTCGGCATATTTGTTTTAATTGTAATAGAATAATTCATATTAATATATATTATATATTATTTTTAATTAATTAAATTATAAATGTTTTAAAAAAGTTATTAAAATAATACAAAAAGATATGTTTGCAAGTTTTTCGCTTTACTAATCTTAAAATAACTTTTTAATTCATTACCATATTTTTTATTAATTTAATTATTTATATACGATATATGATAAATAAATAATTATTTTTTAAAATTTATCAAAAAATGAAAATGTCGTTAGAGGAGCGTTATTCTGTAATATATATAATATATATATATTTACAATAAACACGCCCCACGACGACATTTTTTAAAGTTATAATAATGGCGTTTATTACTGAATAAATGATTTTTATAATTTAATTAAATTATATGGTGTATTATAATACGATAAAATCACAAACATATCTTTTAAAATCATTACCATATATATTAATGAAAAAGTTATTTAGATCTAAAAAGCGAAAAACTCACAAACATATATATTAAAATATGCAGATTTTAATAATATTGTAAATCAATTAATACTAAATTTTAGTATTAAATAAAAAATTTAATTGATACAATTGATAAAATGTCGTCAATATTTTAATAAAATCGTTTTTTTTCACAAACTGACCTTTTCAGATATTAGATTTTGTTATATTTTATTAGATTTTGTTATATTTTGTTATAAAATCATTAGATTTTGTTATAAAAAGTAATTTAAAGATGATAAAAATGTCGTTATAGAACATAGTCGTTTTTATTTACAAACATACCTTTTATTACTGAAAAATATTTAATAAAATTTAAATAATTTTAATAAACCATTTAGATAATAAAAAAATAAAAATATTTAATTTAAATTTAACACCATAATAAAATCGTTTTTTTTCACAAACTGACCTTTTATTACTGAAAAATATTTAATAAAATTTAAATAATTTTAATAAACCATTTAGATAATAAAAAAATAAAAATATTTAATTTAAATTTAACACCATAATAAAATCGTTTTTTTTCACAAAATGATATTTTTGATTATTCGTCGTTTTCTTCTCTTTTGTAAATATTGCGTGCGGTTTCGTAAGAATGAAGCATACGATCTGCTAAAATTCTTTGTTGTTTAACGCTCTTATTTTCCGCCCAGTATGAAACGAATGCTTTTCTAATATCATTAATAGATACACTTTTATTTAGATATTTTAAAAATATTCTTCTGATATATTTGCTTAAATTATCATTATAAAATGTAGTTTTATTTTTACCAACTAAAACCCGCCACCCATCATTATATTTACTTTTAATGAGTTCGTTTAAATAATCGGATATTCTGTATATTTTTTTACCGAAAATATCCATAGAAGATTTTTTATAGTCGTTTAAATGAAATGTTTTATCGGTTATATTAATGTAATTCTCATTATCATTATCTAAATCTGCATCAACTATTTTAACTCTGCTGAAATTATCACGGATCGGTATATTTTTATAAAGATTTAAAATAATGCGCTCATCAATAGTCGGTTTGTGCGTTGTTTCGTTGCCCTCTGTATCAACGCTTTTAACTTTATTTAATGCTGTTATTTCATCAACTAATTTAACAAATTCAGAGTATGTTATTTTAAGCGGTTCAAAAAGCGTTTTATCTAATTGTAGTTCTTCTTTAACTTTCTTGCTTTCTTTAATAACTTGATTGAACCTATTAAAGACATAGTCGTTTAATTGCTCTTTTAATGGGTCTTTCGTTAAAATCTGATTGTAAAACACAAAATCTGCGTTAAACGAACTCTTATTAGCATCTTTCCGAGCAGTCATATAATCCCTTTTTTTAATCTGATCTATTATTTCATTAATTTTAGTTTTATCTTCTTTATTTTTAACCAATTGATTTATTTTAGTCCATATTTTCATATTATCCGCTTTTTTTAAATATAGATCATAACTTTTAGAATTCAACCTTTCGCCATCTTTTTTAACAAAATTATTAATAATATTATCAATAAGTTTTTTATCAATTAATAGTTTATTTTGTTGTTGTTCTAAAATTAATTCATTATGCAAAATATCAACCATAGAATAACGGATATCATTTAATGTACTGGGTTTATAATATTTACCATTACTTTCTAATTTTTTAACAAGTTTATTAATATCAAAAGAATTAATAATACTAATAGCAGATTTTAATGTTTTATTGTCCATTTTAATATATATTAAGAAAATATTTTTAAATGCTTTTTATAAATAAATAATTTAAAATATTTATAAATCAAATTTTAAAATTATTTATAAATACTTAATTAAATATTTTCACATTTTATTTTCTATAAGATATAATATGAATTATATCTTTATTTATAATAACAAAAAAATATTTGTTAAATTATAAAATGTTTTGTTCAGCACGCTAACCTTGAGATTTTTAAATACAACATTTATATAATGTTTTGTTCAGTACGATAAACTGGGGATTTTTAAATACAACATTTATATAATGTTTTATCCCCCAAGTTGCGATGTGAGGTTATCTGAAACATTTTAAAATATTTTAAAACATTTTAAGATAAAAACATAATTTTTAAAATTCATTATTTAAAGTTAAAAATATGTTTTTTTTATTAAAAATAAAATTTTAAGATTTTTTTATAATAAAATCCAATAATTTTAAAAGTCATTATTTAAAGTTAAAAATAATGTTTTTTTCATTAAAAATAAAATCTTAAAAAGTCATTATTTTTAACTAAAATTATTGTTTTTTTATTAAAAATAGAATTTTAAGATTTTTTAGTTAAAATATCCATTTCGTCCTAAAAATGAATTTTTAGGACGAAAT
>JGI24005J15628_10002173_pt1 | contig 10140 bp, 5 predicted proteins | sample LinPmetageLP40_FD_15628 | JGI IMG/M metagenome (IMG submission 15628) | reverse complement strand
ATGGCAGAAGCCGCGATAGCCACCCCGTAGAATCCAGCCAATTCGTAAGATCCCCAGATAGCAAGTGCAAATAAGATCACTGAAGAGAATGTAGAAATCATCCCAGTCGCAAGACCAGCAATGATGTTAGTTCCTGCTCCAGTAGCAGAGCTTTGAACGATACTCAATACCGGTTTTTTACCAAGAGCTGTGTAGTACTCGGTGAATGCAGAGATCAAATAACCGACTGCCAATCCTACCAAGGTAGCATAGAATACGTGACGACTTAGTATGTCTCTAGTTCCTTCACCGAAGAATTTCATTCCAACAATAACTTCAGGAAGCATCCAGTCAATTAAGAACCAAACAGCAACAGCTGTCAATAGGATAGAAGTAAGGTTGGCAATATTGAATGACTTTTGAACATCAGCTTCTTTGGCACTGTTGTCTTTGACACCGATTAAGAAAGTACCTGCGATAGAGGTGATGATTCCAACACCCGCAATCATTATAGGCAATAGGATAGGTCCCATTCCACCAAATGCTTCGAGCACAACGCCCGCATCAGCCATATCCTTGATGATATAGTTACCAAGCACCATAGATGCCAATACTGTAGCTACATAAGAGCCGAATAAATCAGCACCCATTCCAGCAACATCACCAACATTGTCACCAACATTATCAGCAATAGTTGCAGGGTTACGAGGATCATCTTCAGGGATACCTGCTTCTACTTTACCGACAAGGTCAGCACCCACATCAGCAGCTTTGGTATAGATACCACCACCTACACGTGCAAATAATGCAATAGACTCGGCTCCCAAAGAGAAACCTGCTAGTGCTTCAATGACCATGGTCATGTTGTTATAAAAACTTCCTTCATTGCCCATAAACATGTTGGTGAAAAGCATGAAGAATAAACTCAATCCAAGTACTGCAAGTGCAGCAACTCCAAGTCCCATCACTGTACCACCACCGAAAGCAACTTTGAGAGCTTGAGGTAAACTAGTTCTAGCAGCTTCAGTAGTTCTTGCATTAGCCTCAGTAGCGATACGCATACCGATGTTACCAGCTACAGCAGAGAAGATAGCTCCAACGACAAATGCAGGAACAATCATCCAATGAGTCGTATCAACAACCATAGATATTCCAAATAAGGCAACTGCTGCGATCACTACAAATATTGCTAGTAATCTATATTCGGCACTTAAAAATGCAAGTGCACCATCTTTAATGTTTTTCGAGATTTCTTGCATTTTCTCACTTCCCTGGCTCTGCTTCTTTACCCAAGCCATTTTAACGAGCATGTATGCTAGTCCTACAAATGCCAATGCAATTGGCACAAAAATCAAATTATCCATTTAACTGTGTTTTGTTACGTATTATTATTCCGATTTAAAATCCAAAAAGGGCAATTAAAGCCCTTTTTTTTAAATCCTGCGCAAAGATAAGAGAACCAGCGTGATTATAAAATAAAAAGTAAGAAAGAGCCAATGAATGTGGATAACTCATTGGCTCTTTAAATCTTGAGGTTTAATTTCTATTCTTCCATCATTAGTTTGACAGCAGCTTCTAATTGCTGATCACGTCCTTTGATGACTTCATTCCAATCATTATCTACTTTCACATCAGGCTCTAGCTGTGTGTTCTCCATTAGTTTTCCATCTTCAATGCGCATCCCAACTTGAGGGATTCCAAAGTAGGTTTCGCCATCCAATAAGGTTTCCCACCATACCGCTGTTCCAGTTCCAGGAACGGGCATACCTACTAACTTACCGATATCAAGTGCCTTGTAAGTATATGGGAACATGTGTGCGTCTGAGTAGTTGCTTTCACTCATAAGTACGCAAGAAGGCTTCTGCCATTTAGCCAGCGGTTCTCCGCCCATGTTCTTCTGCCCACGAGGTTCAAAACTCATGTATCTTTTGCCATCAAGGAAAGTTGCCAAATCATCATGCAACCAACCTCCACCGTTAAACCTCGTGTCAACTATGAGAGCCTTTTTCTTATTGTGCTTGCCTAGAACCTTTTCATAGACTTCTCTGAAACTAGCGCTATTCATTCCTCTAACATGAACGTAGCCAACTGTTCCGTTGGACAGGCGATCAACTTCAACTTCTCTACTCTCAATCCAGCGTTCGTAAATTAAATTGTTTTCAGCGCGTAGAGAAATAGGTTTGATGACTTCATCCCAACGTTGGGAATTTGCTGGATTGTAAAATGAAACTAATAATTTTTCTCCTGCTTTTCTGTTAAGCAATTGGTAGTGATTAGTTGATTGACTGATCGAGTTGCCATTGATTTTTTCGATAATAACACCCTCCACAATTTTTCCAGTTTTTGTCACCAATGGGCTTTTTCCGATTATTTCAGAAATTTTTAATCCCATACCGGTATATGATTCATCATAAAATGCGGCAAATGTTGCGGTTCGATCTCCATTGGGATTGTTAGGTCGATACCCTGAGCCTGTATGCGATGCATTTACCTCACCAAGCATTTCACTCAACATTTCAGCAAAGTCATAACCATTGTTAATATGAGGAAGAAATTTTGAGTATGCCATCTTATACATATTCCAGTCTACATTATGTAGGTCTTCCAAATAGAATTTCTTTTTGAATTGACGCCAAACATGGTCGAACATGTAGTCACGCTGAGCATCTTTGTTGAGGTTCATCTCACTAGAGAACGAGATGCCTTTATTTTCACCCTGAGTATCTATTTTATTGAGTTTTCCTTTGTTGATATAGAAAATATTTTTTTCCTCTTGATCGAACTCGATACTTGATCCAGTGCTTCCTAATTTGGAAAGGATTTTAGTTTTTTTATCTTTAAATTTGGTGGACCACAGGTCAAACCCCTTATCATAGCGTGAGATGTAGTACAAATTCTCACCATCTTTGTCTACCAAAAAGTCTGCTAGGAAGCTGGAGTTTATGGTAAGGCGAATTTTTCGGTCATCAAGCCCTTCTTTTTCAATTTTTAATAACTTGATTTCCTCGTCTTCATCATCATCGCCTTTCTTTTTCTTCTTTTTCTTCTTCTTGTCATCTACATCAGTTGATTCTTCTTCTTTGCTATCCTCTTGCTCCTCTTTCCATAATTCATAGTCACTCTTAGAAAGGGTGAATTTATTGTAAGCATTGAGTGTCAGGAAAATGGCGTAAACATCACTTTGAGATCCCCAGCTACCGTGCGATCGGAATCCTTGTTTGTCGCTGGCCCAATACACCATTTCACCATCCATCGCAAATTTTGCTCCATAGTTTTCGTAACCACTATTGGTTAGATTGATAATTTCTTTCGTGTTGACATCTAATAGGCCCACATCAGTGTTCCATCTGTCGTTATCGAAAAATTGCACAAGTAAATATTTGCTATCTGGCGACCAAGTGAAGTATTGATCACCGTCAGAGTAGGAGTAGTTAAAAGAACCATCAAGTACTGTTCTAGATTGCTTTGATGCTATGTTGAATACCTTAACGGTCGTCCTTTCTTCCAAGTAGGCGATCTCCATGCCATCTGGTGAGAACTGTGGTTGAAACTCTTCTGCTGTGGTGGCGATAAGTGCATCTTCCTTAATAGTTGTGGCGTTGTAGAAATACTTATCTTCTTCTCTCCCTAGTGTAGCTTGATAGATGTTCCAACTTCCATTTCTTTCACCTGAATAGATCAATTTATCTCCATCAGGGCTAAAGTGAACATTACGCTCTTGCTCCGGTGTATCAGTGATTCTTTTAGTAGCACCATATTCTATGGAAGTGACGAATACTTCACCATGTGATATGAATGCGACTTCTTTTCCATTGGATGAAACATTAAAATCTGTAGCTCCAGATGTTATTTTTTTGATAATTATTTCATTGTATTGGTCATCGGTATTTATCTGGATATTTACTTTAGCAGGTTGCCCACCATTAGTCATAGTGTATATTTCTCCATCATATCCAAAACATAAGGTGCCGGTAGCAGTGATCGATAGAAATCTAACAGGATGCGTATCGTATTGAGTTACTTGAGTAGGAGTGCTGCCATTGATGTCTGATTTCCATACATTGAAAGAACCACTTTTTTCACTTAGGTAATAGAACTCTGTATCATTTTTCCAAACTGGATTCCGATCTTCTCCATCCCATGTGATGATCTTACTGAACTGCTTTGATACTACGTCATAGCTCATGATATCTCTTGTGATTGAAGAAGTATGATGCTTTCTCCATTCATTTTCATATCCTTTCCTATTGTGGAATAATAATTTGGAGCCGTTTGGGCTATATTGTGCCATTTGTGCTGGAGTACTCAACAACTGAAGTTCCTTTCCTCCATCTGTGCTGACTTGATATACTTCTGGTAGTGCACCAGAAGGAAAAAAGACAGCTTTCTGTTGATCCATTCTTGAAGAGTAATAAATAACCTTCGAGCCATCAGGAGAGAAGTCAGTTGGGTGATCACCAGAAGAGTGATAAGTAAGTCGTTTGGATTCTCCACCACTCGCAGAGATCAGGTAAACATCAAAATTGCCATAGCGATCTGAGGCAAAGGCTATTGATTTACCATCACTGCTCCAGATAGGTCCGGTGTCATGGGCTTGATGGTTGGTGAGTTGCAAAGCTTGACCGCCCTGCGCGCTTACTTTATAGAGATCTCCTTTGTAGGCAAAGGCTATTTCAGAGCCATCAGGAGATACAGAGGGATACCGCATCCACAGTGGGGTGTTTTGTGCGCTTAATGCAAATGGAAATGCAAATAATAAGGTAAGAAGTAGTTTCATGAGTTTTTTTAATGAGTATTGATGACTTTTCTATAATAGAATGACAATGTAGTGTTTTTTAGGTTTATTCTGTAAATAAATGATGTGTATTACTTGTCTCAGATCAGAGTCATACGGAGGAGACTCTGCTAAATATAATAATGTCTCAGCTTCCTTTACAAGTGACACTGCGGAGTAAGAATACAATCTCATTTTATGAGTACCTCATTTCACATCAACTGCTAATATGACTTATATCATATTTTAGGAAATGGTGATGCGCGATATTTGATGAAAACAAAGCAATCATGTATATAGAACCCTCATTGATCCAGAAATACAATGTCCCCGTACCGAGATATACCAGTTATCCAACTGTTCCGTTTTGGGATAACGAAAAACCATCTACCGATGAGTGGTTCACCAGAGTTAAAAAGGTCTTTGATGAAACAAATGAAGAGCAGGGGATCAGTATGTATATCCACCTGCCATTTTGTGAAAGCCTGTGTACCTATTGCGGCTGTAATACGCGCATCACAAAAAATCATAAAGTAGAGGAAGAGTATATAGAAACACTACTTACTGAATGGAGGCAGTATTTGGCTGTTTTTTCACAAAAACCGGTGATTCGAGAATTGCACCTTGGGGGTGGAACACCAACCTTTTTCAGTCCCGAAAACTTAAAAATACTGGTGAGCAGCTTGCTTGCTGGATGCGAGATTCACACCGAGAGAGAATTTAGCTTTGAAGGACATCCTAACAATACGACCAAGGAACATTTGCAGGCACTATACGATGTTGGGTTTAGAAGAGTGAGTTACGGAATTCAAGATTTGGATTTGAAAGTACAGCAAACCATCAATAGGGTTCAGCCTTATGCAAATGTAGAAAAAGCTACGCAAGAAGCCAGAGAGGTAGGGTATGAGTCGGTGAATTTTGATCTTATATATGGATTGCCATATCAAAATACCACAACGATAGCGGATACCATCCAACAGATAGCCAAGTTACAACCTGATCGCATAGCCTACTATAGTTACGCACACGTTCCATGGATCAAACCAGGGCAGAGGAGTTATGATTCATCGGATTTACCTGACAATCAGGGAAAGAGAAGATTGTATGAAATAGGAAAAGAGTTGCTTACCGACTTGGGGTATATAGATGTAGGAATGGATCATTTTGCCTTGAAACATGATCCATTGTATAGAGCGATGAAGTATGGTAGGTTGCATCGAAATTTCATGGGGTACACCACTTCAAATACCCACTTGCTGATAGGTTTAGGCACTTCAGCGATCAGTGATGCACATACCGCTTATGCTCAGAACCTTAAAAAAGTAGAGGACTACAAAGTGCAAGTTCAGCAAGGCAATTTGCCGATATTCAAGGGACACATGCTTACTGAAGAAGATCTGAGAATAAAAGAGCTCATCCTTGATATTTCATGCAACGGATATGGGGACTTCGAATTTTTGAAAACAAATGCACAATGGCCTAGGATGGATGATGAATTAAGTCAAATGGAAAGGGAGGGCTTAATCGTAAGAAGAGTGAACTCAGTCAGAGTGACTGTAAATGGCAAAGCCTTTATAAGAAACATATGTAAAGTGTTTGATGTCAGGCTAGGTAGGAGTTATCAATCGACTTCATCAGTATTTAGCAAGTCAATATAATAACATGGGACAATTAGACAATACAGAATTGCTTTCAGCAATTTCAAATTTCAATATAAAGCCTGAATAAATCATCAACCAATCATCAATCAATAAAGGTGATGTAAGAGTGGCTCGAATAGGTATTTCTTCTGGCAATAAACGGGCAACCCACAAAGCTCCTGTGGAGATGCAAATGATTGGAAGGTGGGCGAAGGTATATCTGGAGAATGAGGTGTTTGATTTCAAAGAGCATAGTTCGCTGCATTTCCCTGCCAATAAAACACATAGTATTGAAGCCATATCTGATTTCAAAATGCTGCTTATCAAGTAATTACATTACCCAATGCATTTCTGAAATAAAAACATGACTTATATCAGTTTTTTAACTAATTCATATCATAAGCTGTCATAGGCCACCTGGCTAAATTCGTGAATCACTTTTTATAAACACGAAGCAAGCTTATGGAACTGGAAAAATTTAGTTACGATAACAAAATAGTCAAGTACTTTTCTATCGCAACAGTTGTATTTGGTCTGGTGGGTATGTTGGTGGGACTCACCGCAGCTATCCAGTTATTCTATCCGATATTCAACTTCGATTTACCCTATACCACATTTGGCAGGATTCGACCGCTACATACCAATGCGATCATTTTTGCCTTTGTTGGCAATGCCATGTTTGCGGGGGTTTATTACTCGATGCAGCGACTCTTGAAAACCAGGATGTTCAGCGATGCACTGTCATACATTCACTTTTGGGGTTGGCAGCTAATCATTTTAGCCGCAGCAATTACCTTGCCTTTGGGTATGACCTCTAGCAAAGAGTATGCTGAATTGGAGTGGCCAATAGATATCGCCATTACAATTATTTGGGTTGTCTTTGGTATCAATATGATTGGAACTATTCTCAAGCGTAGAGAACGACATATGTATGTGGCGATTTGGTTTTACATAGCCACGTTTGTTACTGTAGCAGTCCTTCATTTGGTCAATTCATTTGCGATTCCCGTGACGATGTTCAAGAGTTATTCTTGGTATGCGGGGGTACAGGATGCATTGGTGCAATGGTGGTATGGTCACAATGCAGTGGCCTTCTTCTTGACCACGCCTTTTTTAGGGATCATGTATTACTTCCTGCCTAAAGCAGCAAAGAGACCTGTGTATTCTTATAGGCTGTCTATAATTCACTTTTGGTCTTTGATATTTATCTACATATGGGCTGGACCTCACCACCTGTTGTACACGTCACTGCCCGATTGGGCACAATCACTTGGAGTCGCTTTTTCTATTATGTTGATTGCTCCATCTTGGGGTGGTATGCTCAATGGACTATTGACACTTAGAGGAGCATGGGATCGCGTACGCGAGGATCCAGTTTTGAAATTTATGGTGGTGGCAGTTACCGCATATGGAATGGCTACGCTAGAGGGGCCATTGCTTTCATTGAAGAGTGTAAATGCCATTGCCCATTTTACTGATTGGATTGTCGCACATGTACATGTTGGAGGTTTGGGGTGGAACGGATTCATCATATTCGGGATGCTCTACTGGATGATACCAAGGATGTGGGGAACAAAATTGTTTTCTGTAAAGCTTGCCAATACACACTTTTGGATAGGCACCTTGGGAATTATTTTCTACGCACTTCCACTTTACGTAGCTGGTATAGTGCAAAGCTTGATGTGGGATCAATTCAATCCTGAAGGATTTTTAGAATACAAAAACTTCCTTGAAACGGTTGTAGCGATTTTACCAATGTATATGCTGCGTGCTATTGGCGGCACACTTTATTTGACTGGAGCGATCATTATGAGTTACAATCTCGTCAAGACTGCCAAACAGGGAAGCTTTGTTGCCAATGAAGAAACGGAAGCGCCTGGTTTGGAGAAAAAGGTCAAAATAACAGGCGGACATTGGCACAGTGTATTGGAAAGAAAACCTGTACTCTTCACTTCTCTTGCATTGGTAGCGATACTGATCGGGGGGATATTTGAAATCGTACCAACCTTCCTTATCAAATCCAATGTCCCGACAATTGAAGCGGTAAAACCTTATACGCCACTGGAATTGCATGGCAGAGACATCTATATCAGAGAAGGATGTGTCAACTGTCATTCCCAAATGGTGAGGCCATTCCGATCTGAGACCGAGCGTTATGGAGAATACTCCAAAGCTGGGGAGTTTGTATATGATCATCCATTCTTGTGGGGATCAAAGCGCACGGGCCCTGACTTGCATCGCATAGGAAACAAGTACCCAGATTCATGGCATTATTATCATATGCTTGATCCGGATCAGGTTTCTTCGGGGTCTATTATGCCTCCTTATCCCTGGTTATTTGAAGACTTGATAGACAAGGATTTGACTGCAGGCAAAATTTCTGCACTGCGTACAGTGGGCGTACCATATCAGCCGAGATATGAAGAGATCGCCAATGATGATCTTGATGCACAAGCTGCTCAGATTGTCAAAAATCTAAAACAACAGGATGGGATAGAAGTAGTGAAAGAGGCAGAAATCATAGCATTGATCGCCTATCTACAACGATTGGGTACAGATATTAAAGCAACTAAAGAATAAAGCCATGTTTAAATATTATTTCGAACAAGTACACAATGTGGCAATCTGGCCAATGATCTCGCTTGCGATATTCTTCACATTCTTTCTTGGCCTACTCTTCTGGGTATTCAAAGTTGACAAGTCATATATCTCTGAAATGGAGAATATGCCGATAGATGAAACTGATCAAACTAACACTTCAAAAAATTACTGATCATGAAGATATTTAAGAATAAAAATATTAAAGTAATGCTGCTCATAATGTTGATGATCAGCAGTCTGCAATCCTTCGGACAGTCTGCCCAAGGAGATGCCATTCCTTATCAGATGATGATCGTGTTGGGATTTGCATTTGTAGTGGTATTGGTGGTGCTGATGGTGGCGGTGATGATGCTTAGAGTACTCAATACGATGGTAAGAGATCAAGCGATACGAAGAGCAGAGGAAGAAGGAGCACCATTTGTCGAAGAAGAAAGTATGTGGGAGAAGCTTGACCGTAAGGTGTTCACACAAGCGGTTGCTATAGAGAAAGAAGAAACCATTACCTTAGATCATAACTATGATGGTATCAGAGAGCTGGACAATCATTTACCGCCTTGGTGGAAATACATGTTTTATTTGTCCATCGTCTTTGCGATAGGATATATGCTGGTATATCATGTGCTGGAATCTATGCCGCTACAAGAACAAGAATACAACAATGAACTTGCTGTAGCTGAAGCACACAAAGCTTCACTTGTCTCGACTGATGGGGAAGCCGTTATTGATGAGAACAATGTAGTTTATAACACTGATGAGGCTATTTTAGCGAATGGTAAGAAAGTATATGCGATGAACTGTGTGGCATGTCACAAAGAAAATGGTGAAGGGGGGATCGGTCCCAATCTTACGGATGATTATTGGATCAATGAAGGAGGAAGTATCGCCAATATATTCTCAGCAGTGAAATTTGGTTTTCCTAGTAAGGGAATGATCCCATGGGAATCTCTGCTCTCACCTCAGCAAATGAGTGATGTGGCTTCCTATGTGAAGTCTATTAATGGATCTAACCCACCAAATGCAAAAGCTCCACAAGGGGAGTTGTATGTTGAAGACTAAGTTTGAAGTTCTATGTTCTATGTTTCAAGTTAGTTTGAAGTTTCATGTTTAGGTTAAACTTCAAACCTCAAACCTCAAACTTTGAACCTT
>JGI24005J15628_10002167_pt1 | contig 10153 bp, 9 predicted proteins | sample LinPmetageLP40_FD_15628 | JGI IMG/M metagenome (IMG submission 15628) | reverse complement strand
CCGCTCATTTTTAGGATGCGTAAATATGTCTTTGGTTTTATCATATTCTATCATATCACCCATATAAAAGAACGCTGTTTTGTCACTGATTCGTGATGCTTGCTGCATGTTGTGCGTGACGATCACAATGGTGTAATCCTCTTTCAACTTCGCAATTAATTCCTCGATCTTTGCAGTAGAAATCGGGTCAAGTGCAGAAGCAGGTTCATCCATAAGGATAATAGACGGCTGTACAGCCAATGTTCTTGCTATGCACAATCTTTGTTGCTGACCTCCAGAAAGTGAAAGTGCTGACTTATTAAGGTTATCTTTCACCTCATCCCACAATGCTGACTGTTTCAAAGATTCTTCTACAACCTGTGCAATTTTTGATTTGTCCTTAACACCTTGGATTTTCAAACCATAGGCCACATTTTCAAAGATTGTTTTCGGAAATGGATTGGGCTTCTGAAAAACCATCCCAATCTTTTGTCTCAACTCCTCTACTCTAACGGACTTGTCATAAATGTCCTGCCCATCTACAATAATATTCCCGTCCTTTCTGAACCCATCAATGTAGTCATTCATGCGATTCAATGTTCGAAGAAAAGTGGATTTCCCGCATCCCGATGGCCCTATAAACGCAGTAACTGAGTTCTGTTCAATCTCCAGCGTAATGTCTTTGAGTACATGGTTATCACCATAATACGCATTGACATTTTTTGTTGTAATTATATTCATCGTCTCTACCAATTAACTTTTTTCTGCCATTTATTTCTTAAGTAAACAGCAATGCCATTCATAATAAATGTAATTAACAATAATATAATAATCGCTGCTGCGGCATTCACCACAAAACCATGTTGTGGTCTTGAAGCCCAGTTGAATATTTGCATAGGCAATACAGTAAATTCATCCATCGGGCTTTTTGCCACAAATGGAACGTATGCCAATGCGCCAATCACAATCAGTGGTGCTGTTTCTCCAACAGCTCTAGAAAGGCCAAAATTATTCCTGTAAGAATTCCTCCAGAAGAAGCAGGTAGTACCTGATACCAAATTGTTTGCCATTTAGTCGCGCCCATTCCGAAGGAGGCTTGGCGGAGTGTTGAGGGGACTGCTTTCAATGCTTCTCGGGTCGCTACAATAATAATAGGAAGTATGAGCAGCGCCAATGTAAATGCTCCTGCCATCAAACTGCCTCCAAAATTGAGCACGCGAACAAAAATTTCTAACCCTAGCAGACCATAAATAATTGAGGGAACACCTGCGAGATTGGCGATGTTAATTTCTATAATCGTTGCCAATTGACTCTTCTTACCATATTCCTCCAAATAAACGCCTGCTGCTACACCAATGGGGATTGAAATTATTGCCGTTAGCCCTAATATCCATGCCGTTCCTGTCCATGCGGTGAGAATACCAGCTTTCTGGGGCCTTCTTGAGGGTAGGTTCATTAAAAAATCCCAATCAATACGATGAGCTCCTTCGATGACAATATTCACCAAAAATATAGCAAGTACTACCAAACCGAAAAAAGTACAGGCAATACCAAAGTACTTAAAGTAGGTGTCGAACAATCTGTTTTTCTGAAGGTTATTCATATTTCTCTTGATATTTTTTCTTAATCCAATAACTAATGTTGTTAAGGATAAAGGTGAAAATGAATAATGTGATCCCTGCTGCAAAAATTGTTTTGTATTCTATAGAGCCGTGTTGTACATCACCTAGGCTCACCTGAACAATATAAGCAGTAATTGTTTCCACCGCGTCTCTTGGATCCATTGTCAAAATAGGTTGCTGCCCTGCCGCTATACTTACGATCATGGTTTCTCCAATTGCTCTGGCAATCGCCAATATCACCGATACTACTATTCCCGAAGAAGCAGAAGGCACGGCTACTTTAAACGCTGTCTGAAATCTCGTTGCACCCATCCCATAAGAAGCTTCTCTCAATGATTTGGGTATAGCAAATAAAGCGTCTTCGCTCAATGATGAAATCAATGGAATAATCATGATGCCCATGACAATACCTGCAGAAATAGCGTTGAAACTCCCTAATCCAGGGATAAAGGTTTGCAAAAAAGGAGTAACAACTGTAAGGGCAAAAAAGCCATAAACAACTGTCGGCACTGCAGCTAGAATTTCAAGAGCTGGTTTGACTTTTTTTCTTAAACTTTTAGGGGCATATTCACTCAAATAAATGGCAATGGTCAAGCCAATAGGTAATGCCACAGCCACAGCAATTGCTGTCGTCAAAAAGGTCCCTGACAACAATGGCAAAATTCCGTAATGCTTTTGAACAAACAATGGTGTCCATTGTGTATCCGTAAGAAAATCAATAATGGATACTTCTTGAAAAAAACCGATGGATTCAGAAAGTAGTACCCACAAGATTCCGATTGTTGTGAGAATCGTAATCAAGGCACTAAACGCCAGACCTCCCTCTATTACTTTTTCGCTTGTTTTTTTCAAACCTTATTAGACAAATCAAGCCGAGAAGTATTTCACTCCTCGGCCCAAAATTGAAATTATTTATTACCTATTTGATGCCTTTGGCAAAATTGGTATATTTAGTCAACTGGGTTGCATACTCTTGCTCAGGTAATGCTATATATCCTATGTCAGACACCAATTCTCCCGCATTGTTAAGATAGAAATTTACAAACTCGTTTACAGCCGCTTGTTTTGCACCTGCATCACTTACATAGATGAATATTGGTCTTGAAAGCGGAGCGTATGTTCCAGTTTTTACAGTTTCTGTTGTTGGTAGCACTGCACCCGTTCCGTTGTCAACACCGACTAATTTCAACTTGTCTTTGTTCTCTTCATAGTAAGCCAAGCCAAAAAATCCAATGGAATTTTTATCACCTGCTATTCCTTGAACAAGTACATTGTCATCTTCACTAGCGGTATAGTCACCTCTACTTGCGCCACTTTCTCCTACGATCACTTCTGTGAAATAATCGTATGTTCCTGAGGCTACACCTGGCCCATAAAGACTAAAAGGCTCATTTGGCCATTCAGGTCTTATTGATTCCATGAAGTGATGTTTTCTTGTGCAGAAGGCTCCCAGATTCTTTTGAGTTCTTCTACGGTGAAGTGATCCACCCAGTCATTTTCTTGATTGATCAATACTGCTAGTCCATCATATGCTACAGTAAGCTCTACCGATTTGATGTTGTTTTCCTCACACACCTTCACTTCTTTCTCCTTGATAGGTCTTGACGCATCATTGATATCAGTCTCGCCTCTACTGAATTTCTTAAATCCTCCACCGGTTCCAGAAACTCCAATGGTTACTTTAACATCAGGTTCTTCTGTTCTGAACTCTTCCGCTACTGCTTCGGTGATAGGGTATACTGTACTAGAACCATCAATTTTCACTGTTCCTGTTAGTTTTGATGATTCTGATGCGTTGTCAGAAGTATTTGAACCTCCACCACATGATGCCAATACTGTGCTTATTAATAGTATTGCAAAAAGATTAGTTGTTTTCATCGTTTTCATATTTCTATATTCGCCACAAAAGTATGATTGCACTTTTTATTAAAGTGATTTTTAATGTTATGTTTATGTTAACAAAAGATTAACCTTGCTTAATTTTGAAAACAAATTATTTTTGTTGCCATTAATAGACCAAAACCTAACTACCTAGAACATGAAGTTTGGATTCTTTGAAATACTACAACTTATCGGAGCTCTTGGCTTTTTCATCTATGGGATGAAAGTAATGAGTGAAGGTATCCAGAAAGTAGCTGGATCAAAAATGCGTCAAATCTTAAGCGCAATGACCTCCAATCGTATCAAAGGGGTGATTACAGGGTTTACACTTACAGGATTAGTGCAGTCTTCATCTGCCACTACAGTGATGGTGGTCAGTTTTGTGAATGCAGGATTATTAACCTTAACTGAATCTATAGGTGTCATTATGGGTGCCAATATTGGAACAACCATAACGGCCTGGCTAATATCTATTATTGGATTCAAGGTAAAAATAGCTGCCATAGCACTTCCAATTATTGCCTTTGGATTTCCATTGCTCTTTATAAGTAAAAGCAAGGTCAAAGCATGGGGGGAGGTACTCATTGGTTTTGCCCTCTTGTTTATTGGTTTAAATGAACTTAAAGGTTCGGTTCCTGATTTGAAGGCCAATCCGGAAATATTGGAATTCTTGTCTGCTTACACCGATATGGGTGTGCTTTCCGTGCTAATGTTTATTGGGATTGGTACACTGGTAACGGTGGCCGTACAATCATCAAGTGCAGCAATGGCATTGACATTGGTAATGGCTAATCAAGGGTGGATTCCTTTTGAACTTGCTGCTGCCATGGTATTGGGTGAGAACATCGGAACAACTATCACTGCTAACCTTGCTGCGATGATTGGAAATATCCATGCCAAGCGTGCTGCGAGAGCACACTTTATATTCAACGTATTTGGCGTGGTTTGGATGGTGTTGTTGTTTAGTTATTTCATTAGCGGCATAGATGGTTATATGCAATCTACCCAAGGCGTTTCCCCTCTTGACCCAGCACAATACGCAGCGGTTCCTGTTGCCTTGTCATTGTTTCATACCACCTTCAACATAATCAACACATTGTTGCTACTTGGATTTGTCAACTTCATTGCCAGGACTGTTACTAAAATGGTTTCTTCGAAAGGGGATGATGAAGAATATCACTTGGAACATATTGGGCTCAACATGATCCAAACTCCTGACATCTCTATCTTGGAAGCTCGAAAAGAGATTGCGAAATTTGGTGGAATTACTACCAAAATGTCTGGAATGGTCAATGAACTTCTCGAAAAGAAAAAGGATAAGAAAATCGATAAACTAGTAGATCGTGTCAAAAAATATGAAGAGATCACAGACAGGCTTGAAGTAGAGATTGCCACTTTCCTGTCGAAAGTATCAGAGGGTAATATTAGTGAAGAATCGTCATTCAAAGTTCGCGGACTCTTGAGTATCAACAATGATATGGAGCGTATTGGTGATATCTTCTACCAAATGTCTTTAGCCATCTCTAAAAAACAAGAAGATAAAATCGGGTTTACTGATGGGCAGAAAGAGGGCCTAGAGAAAATGTTCGGTCTGGTAGACCAGTCTTTTGATATCATGAACAAAAACCTCAACACTGACTACAGCGGTGTAACTGTAACAGAGGCACTAGAGAAAGAACGTGAGATCAATGCCATGAGAAATAATCTCAGAAGAAACCACTTGCAAAATATCGCAAAAGGCGAATACGACATCCTTAGCGGAATGGCTTACATTGACTTGGTAAGTTTACTTGAAAGAGTAGGAGATCATGTCATCAACGTCACCGAAGGTATTGCGGGAGAGATATAATCTTTCCTCGAAGGAACGATAATGAAAGCAACATCAGCAATGGTGTTGCTTTTTTTGTTTGTAATAGGGATTCTGGTTATTCTTAGGGGAATGAAATAAGGGCGTGTGTCAATTGTTGTGCCCAATTTGAACAAACATTGTGTTTATACAAATATTATTTGAACGAATAGAATATTATATTTGAAATATGTATCAGGAGAAACTAAAATTTATCGACCTTTTTTGTGGTATTGGAGGATTTAGAATTGCCTTTGAAGAAGCTTGTCAAGAGAATGGTATTATATCAGAATGTGTTTTTTCTTCCGACATTGACAAATATGCTCAAGACAGCTACGAGGAAAATTTTGGAGATAGGCCTTTTGGTGATATTACAAAAATAGATGAAAATACAATTCCAAACCACGAAATATTATTTGCAGGATTTCCTTGTCAACCATTTAGTATAATTGGACAAATGAAAGGAATGAGTGATACTAGAGGCACTTTGTTCTTTGATATTGCCAGAATAATTAAGGTAAAAAAACCAAAAGCATTCATTCTTGAGAACGTTAAACAACTTGTTGGACATGACAAGGGAAATACATTAAAAGTCATAATCCAATCCCTAGTTGATTTAGGTTATCACGTTCAATATAGTGTCTTAAATGCCTTAGATTACGGTTTGCCTCAAAAACGTGAACGAATTGTAATAATTGGACACCAAGAGCCCATAATGTTTACATTCCCTAGTCCTACAAAACCTTATAAAGATTTAAGGCAGATTTTAGAAAAGAGGGTTGTTGAGAAATATTATGCTTCTGAACATATAAGAACCAAAAGAAAAGAAAAGCATAAATCGTCTTACTACCCTTCTATTTGGCACGAGAACAAATCTGGCAATATTTGTTCGTACCCTTATTCCTGTGCCCTACGTTCTGGTGCTTCTCACAATTACCTTTTAGTAAATGGCGAAAGAAGGTTGACGCCAAGAGAAATGTTTAGATTACAAGGCTTTCCTGATTGGTATAAAATTATTGTTAGTGACGCTCAAGCTAAAAAACAAGCTGGAAATGCTGTTCCTGTTAATATGATAAAAGCAGTCGTGCAAAAAATGCTTCCTTATGTTGCTAATTCTTTAGACCAAACCGAAGTATTAAGAGAATACGAACTGCAATACAATCCAAGTTAATGGCAAAACGAAAATCACCTAAATTAAGAACTGTAAATAAATCTGTTGCAGCATACCCTCTAAATGAATTCAACTCTGAATTTCCCTATATTCTTGGTCAAGAAATAGTTTATTTACTAGCAAGTAAAGGTCGAGCGAATTTAGAAGGCGATGAATGGGAACAAATTTTTGCAACTTGTATTGGAGCAGAATGGAAACCTTCGAATGTTGGACTAGATGACGTTGTAATTGGAAATACAGCTTGGGGTGCTAAAACAGTCAAAGCAACAACAAAAGATTTCAAAAAACTCAAGCACGTTCGTCTTATCTCAGGAAGAAACTCACCAGTATATTCTTATGGAAATACAATTGACACAACCGCTGATCCCAATGTAATTGGAGAACAGGTTTTGGAAATATGGAATGAACGAGTCTCAGCAATTAGGGAGAAATTCAAGAATTTAAGAACAGTTGTATTGGTTAAATCGGATGATCTATCTCAAGTTGCAATATTTGAATTTGATACGGTACGATATGATGCAGAACTTTACGATTTTATTTGGAATAAGAATGATAATCTTGAAGGTTATGAAAAAGGAACTAAAACAAAAAGATTTACCTGGCAACCACACGGTTCTCAATTTACAATAACCGAACAAGTTCCGGAACATACCTTAATTCTAAAGATTAGACAACCAGAGAAGTTAGATAAAACAAAGGTTCTTGAGGCAATAGGGTTTGACAAAACTTGGGTAACTATTGAAACAATATAAACTGGATACAACTAAGAATATGAAATCATGGCCGCCTGTCAGCAATCTAAACTTAATATACAAGGCCGCTAGTTGCAATTAATATTTAATGACCATCATCAACAAACTAGCCTCCTCTCTCGACAGACGTGACCAACTTCCCAATCAAGAATTGGCAAGTGAAATCTTAGCGTCACGGAACAAAAAAGCTGTCAGGGAGTTGGTTGAAAACTTGTCCAATAAAAAGGCTATTCAAAACGACTGTATAAAAGTATTGTATGAAGTTGGCGCGCTTGATCCTGCACTTATTGCGGACTATATCCCTGAATATCTAGCGGCTTTAGAGAGTAAAAACAATCGACTGCAATGGGGTGCAATGACGGCTCTTTGTGCTGTTGTGGATGTGAAGCCGAAAGAAATTTATGATGCACTTACGTCCATTCTTGCTGCGATGGATAAAGGCTCTGTGATCACCAAAGATAATGGTGTGCAGATCTTGATAAAACTTTGTGCTATTCAACAATATTCAGCACAAGTTTTTCCTTTGCTCATCGAGCAACTTTTAAAAAGCCCAACCAATCAACTGCCAATGTATGCAGAGCGTGCAGTGCCAATCATCAAAGATCCGAACAAGGTCCTTTTCGTAAAGACACTCACCTCAAGGCTAGGCGATATTGAGAAAGACTCCAAACGAGCAAGGATTGAAAAGGTGATCAGGAAGTTTTGTTAAAAGCTAAGTACCATATCTAACAGGAACAAAAAACAAAAGCCCTGCTAAATTGACCTAGCAGGACTTTTGTCTTATAATTAACGAGATTACTTCAAGTAATCTCGTTAATCTAACTGGAATCTATTCTACTCCCTTCTTATCCAAGTCAATCACTACTGGCGTAGCGATGAAAATAGAAGAATACGTACCGACCAAGACTCCGATCATCAACGCGAAAGAGAATCCTCTCAGTACTTCTCCACCAAATATCAACAGTACCAATACTACAAACAAGGTAGTCGCAGAAGTCACCAACGTCCTGTTAAGTGTGCTACTAATAGCCGAGTTGAAAATCTGAATTTTATCCGTGCTTGTTCCTAGGTTCAAGTTTTCTCTGACACGGTCAAATACCACCACGGTATCATTAATTGAGTAACCAATGATCATCAACAATGCAGCGACAAAAACCTGATCTACTTCAAATGCAAAACCTAACAAATTTGCAATGGCGAAAGCAGAGAATACAAACAAGGTATCATGCACCAAGGCAATGATTGCACCCGTACTGAATTGCCATTTTCTAAACCTGATCAAGATGTACAAAAAGATAAATACAATCGAGAAGATTCCCGCCTTGTATGAAGAGTCCATGATGTCATCTGCAATGGTTGCTCCTACTTTGGAAGAACTAGAGATCGTGAAATGTGTATCGTCTACTTTAGAATCATCTTGGATAAATTGTTTTCCCGTGATTTCTTCAAGCCCTGAGACAAGTGTATTTCTCACATTGTCATCAGCTTCTGTAGACTCGTCATCTACCAAGTAGGATGTTGTGATTTTCACAACACTATTTGATCCATAAGTTTTTACTTCAGTACCAGCATTGTCAAACTTATCAGAAAGCTGCGTTTTCAATTCTGAAGCTACAACAGGGTCATTAAATGAGACCACATATGACCTTCCTCCTTTGAAATCAACGCCTAAATTCAACCCGTTTGTGAATGTCAGCACCATTCCAATACTGATCACTATGGCAGATACGATATAAGCTTTCTTGCGCTTATTCATAAAGTTGAAGTTGTTGTCCGCCAACATCCCTTGAGAAATAGGTGTTTTGAAGCTCACCTTGCTATCATCACCTTTTCTAGTCATCCACTCTACCAATACCCTGGTGATGAATACTGCTGAGAAGAATGAACAAATAATACCGATGATCAATGTGATTGCAAATCCTTTGATTGGTCCTTGTCCTAACATGAATAGAATCACGGCTGTCAACAAGGTGGTCACATTGGCATCTATAATAGAGCTGTATGCTTTTTTATATCCCGTAGAAATAGCCTCTCTCAAAGCTACTCCTCGTCTCATCTCTTCACGAATACGCTCGAAGATAAGTACGTTGGCATCAATGGACATACCGATCGTCAATACAATACCCGCGATACCAGGCAATGTCAATGCAGCATTGAACTGCGCCAAGATTCCCATGATAAAGAATACATTGAACAACAAGGCAACATTTGCTACCAATCCTCCTTTGGAATAATACGCTACCATAAATATTACTACTATTCCAAGTCCAGCAAGAATGGATAGAATTCCTTGGCTTTGGGCAACTTTACCCAAAGTTGGTCCAACAATCGCTTCTTCCACAATTCTTGTAGGAGCTGGCAATGTTCCTGCCTTAAGAATGTTGGCTAAATCTTTCGCCTCTTCCAACGTGAAGTCACCAGAGATCTGAGAACGTCCGTTAGGAATTTCATTATCGACTCCCGGTGCAGAATAAACCAGATTGTCTAGAACAATAGCAATTCTTCCTCTAGGCTGTTTCTGTGAAACTTCTCCTGTAAATCTTTTCCATTTTTTGGCACCATTAGCATTCATTTGCATAGAGATGGCTGGTCTTGTGAACTGGTCCAAATCCTGACGAGCGTCAGTGATTACTTCTCCTGTCAAAGGAGCTTGACCTCTTCTTCCTACTTTCAAGAAATGAAGCTCTAAAATCTCATCTGAGATTCCTTCTTGCACTATTGGCTTAGCTGCCCAAGCATATTTGATAGTTCTTGGAATAAGAGAAATTACATCTTCTCTTTTCAATATTCCGTTGATCTTAGAAGTATCCTTCACGTCATACGCTAGCGCTCCTGGGAATTTAGTCAATGCAAAAAGTGGTGATACTTGAGAGTTCAAAGCTGAATCCAAAGCACTTTCTTG
>JGI24005J15628_10002166_pt1 | contig 10158 bp, 10 predicted proteins | sample LinPmetageLP40_FD_15628 | JGI IMG/M metagenome (IMG submission 15628) | reverse complement strand
AGAAAAAAGAAAAAGCTATTAAACCTCGCCATAATGATGACCAAGAGAAACAGCTTAAATCGCTTAAGCAACAACTCAAGAAAGTTGAAGCTGAAATAGAAAAACAAGAAGCAGAGAAGAGACGTCTTGAAGAAGATCTTGCCAAACCGAAGGTTTATAACAATCCTAGAATGCTTTCAGACACAAATAAGGCTTATAAGGCTGGCAAAGAAGCTCTCGATAATGCCAATGAAAAATGGGAGAAGATTGCTGAAGAATTGGATGGGTTAGAATAGATTGTTTTTCTAAAACCGCTAAAAGCGTATTTAATTGAAATAAAGGCTTGCATGATGTGCTTGAGTGCTTTTAATTGACAATTTTTTCACGATTATTTTGAAATACAGAGATTTATAATTGATAAGTTTTCACTAACTTTTAAGTCAAATAACCCATACCCTTCCATGAAACGCTATCAAACAATACCTGCCTTAGTCTTATTACTGATCTGTGCTTGTCAATCGACACCAGTCGAATCAACTATCGAGGAAATTCATTTAGGTGTTCTTAATCATCAATTTCCTATTTCTGAAGCCTCTCAAGATGCTTTTGACAAAGGACTATTGCTGATCCATAGTTTCGAATATGATGATGCAAAAGAATCATTCGAAGAGGCAATGTCAAATGACTCTACAGAAGTAATGGCCTATTGGGGTGCGGCCATGTCTCATTACAAAGCATTATGGGGTTTGCAAAATATTGAAGCTGGTAGAGAAGTACTATCAAGGCTTGCACCGACAAAGGAAGAACGATCAAATTCTAGCAGAAAATGGCATAGAAAAAGATTTTCTCGAAGCAGTAGAGATTCTTTATGGAGAGGGAGAACTATCTAAAAGAAATAAAGACTATGCCAACCACATGGGCTTGCTGTATGATAAGTATAAAGGCAATCAGGAAGTCGCTGCATTTTATGCTTTGGGGCTGATGTGGTCAGTGGATGGAGGAAGAGATCCTGCTATATTTGACAAATCAGCTAGTGTGGCTTCTGGAATACTTGAAGAAAACCCACAACATCCTGGTGCTTTGCACTATTTGATTCATGCCAATGATGATCCTGATTATGCTAAGCTCTCTAAGATAGCGGCAGATCAATACGCTAAAGTAGCACCAGATGCAGCTCATGCGCTGCACATGCCTTCTCACATCTATCTTGCGCTAGGCATGTGGAATGATGTCGTGGCATCCAACGAACAATCTTATGCCGCCAGTATTTCTAGAATGGAGCGCAAAGGACTAGACGACAAAGCACGTGGGTATCACTCTTATGCATGGCTTCATTATGGCTATTTGCAACAAGGAAGATATGACAAGGCTGAAGCCCTGCTTAAAGATATGCATACATACACCGAACGTAGCCCAAGTAGAGGTGCAAAGAGTTATCTGGTCACTATGCAAAATGCTCAAAAGGTGGAATCTGGAGAATGGCCTGAAGGTATCGAACCGATGTATATCGATTATGGAGATCTCGGGCTCAGTTCGAAAGCATCTCAACACTTTTTCAAAGCAATCATAGCTTATGAAAATAATGATATAGCAGCTATCAAAGAAGAAATTGCGACTGTGGAAACATTGGTGATAGGTGCTGAACTAGTCGTATCAGACAAGGGTATTGCCATATGCAGTGCCGGCCCTACAAGATATGCACCGAATCAATCGGATATTTACAAGGCTAATGTCTTGATTAATCAAATGAAAGCCATGATCGCCATGTTAGAAGGTGATGACAATAAGACTGAAGAATACTTAATAGCCGCTACAGAATTCGAAGATAAATCAGAGTATTCTTATGGACCGCCAGACGTTCCACTACCTTCTTATGAGCAGTATGGAGAATGGCTTTTAACCAAGAATCGATCAGAAGATGCTATAGTACAATTTGATCGTAGTTTGGAAAATGCTCAAAATAGGGCCAAAGCACTTCATGGCAAAATCAAAGCTCTCACCATGCTCGATAGAATTGCAGAGGCTGATGCGATCAAAGAAGTGTTAAATGGCTTTTGGAGTGATCATTTAGTGGCGTCAAATTAATCTACATTCTTGGCTCAAATAGCAGCTATTTAGAGATTCATATGAAACAACTTAATTTTAGAATTAGATTTTTTATATCAACATCAAAAACTCTTTCACAGCTTTCCAGTAATCTTTCGAGTCATTGAATTTTGCCCAGAGTGCCCTAGAACCATGGTTTCCAGAAGTTTCAGGCAAGAAGTAGCGTTTGTTATCAGAACCAATCGCTTCATATATTTTCCACCAGTTTCCCTTTTCACTTTTGGCAGATGTGATAAAAACTGGCTTGGTGATGTTCTTTGCACTTGAAGTAACATAATCTCTGGCCTTTCCAAACCTACCGAAATATTCTCCTGGTGCGAATGCCAATGCTCCATCAATAACATCAGGCTGATCTCCTGCTATCTTGAGCACTAAGGCTGATGAATAAGAACTTCCCCAGATAATCAATTTCCCACTGGCGTAATTTTCTTTTACATGAGTTATTGCCGCATTCATATCTTCCAAAGCATCGATGTATTGAGTTCCCTTCATTGCCTTTTCAGCACTTGCTTTAGTTTTATTAGGTATTCCATTTACAGAGCCACCTGATCGCTGATCTAAGGCCATACAGTTGTACCCAAGAGCATTGAGCTTAGGGGCAATTTCCATGTACTCTCCCCTACTCCAATTCGCTTGATGAAACAGTATAATAAAAGAAGCTGTATCCGCGTGAGTCATGTATAGATCAGCAGTGATATCAACGCCATCTTCTGCTTTAAAAGTGATGGTTTCTTGTGCTTGGCTAATAATAGATACTATTGTCAATAACGCTAGAGCAATGAGTCTTACAAGTTTCATACAGATCTTTAGATGTTAGTATGAGTAATATTAGTCAAAACAAAAAATGCTGGCAACATACCAGCATTTTATTAATTGAATCTTTTTCACTTAATTGCTCTGTCACTCCTTCTTATAGAAGTTGAGTGGATTTTTCACTCCTTTATAATTGATAATCTCAACTCCTGCATTACCAATAAACATGTCTGCTTCCACTTTAAGGGGAAGTCTATTCTTGTCATCCGAAATCCAAGCGGTAACGGAATTCTCCCCATCGAACAGTTTATTGTTTGGAACGATAGGTACAAGTTTGATAGCATTGAACTTGCCAGCTTTGGTTTTCACTTTGCCCTTTCCTTTATAGATGATATCCAAATCATAAAACTCATCTTCAAAAAAGCCAGACATGGTTAAGGTATCTCCTACTGCCATCGCTTCAAAATCCACCGTACGCAAATACATCATCCCACTTATCATGCTTCTCACATTCTCCATTGGTGACGCGTAGTACATTGGCTCTTTAAACTTCCCAGTTTCTTTATCTACAGTCTTGACTTCGATGTTATTGGTCGTATGATCAAACTTCACGAGCTCATTCTTCCGGTAACTTCCTTCTTTAATTTTACGATAAGAAATATGTGGAACTAATGATAAAGTATCGACATAAGCACCCCAATTGTCATCCACACGAGATACCCAATCAACCATCCCACTAGTTTTCCCCCAAATATCGACTTTGTAGCACCCACGGTAGTTAACATTATGAATGGTTGGGTGTATTTTCATCTTGGCCTTTCCTATAGTAAACACCCCAAAACTCATTTTAAATTCTATCTCCTCTCCTGTTTGAAAGCTTTCATTATTGACTATATCGAGCGTGTCAGGTTGACTAGTACTGAAAGAAGTTAGTATTATGACCCCTCCGATTAAAATTATTGATCTTTTCATAACGATAAGTTTTGGTGTTATGAATTGATTAATCAAAGCTAATGCCAAAGTATAATTCTTAGACTGCCACATCATTTTCTCTTAGTGCGTCATTGAGCGATGTCTTAAGATCGGTACTCGCTTTACGTTTTCCTATAATTAGTGCGCAGGGCACATTGTAGTCTCCAGCAGCGAACTTCTTGGTATAAGAACCAGGTATCACCACTGATCGTTCAGGCACATAACCCTTAGTTTCGATAGGTTTATCACCAGTTACGTCTATGATCTTCGAACTGCCAGTTAGTACTACATTCGCTCCAAGGACAGCTTCCTTTCCAATTCTGACACCTTCTACTATTATACATCTTGAACCTATAAAAGCACCATCTTCAATGATCACTGGAGCAGCCTGTACTGGCTCTAATACTCCTCCAATACCCACACCACCACTTAAATGTACATTCTTTCCTATCTGAGCACAACTACCTACTGTCGCCCAGGTATCCACCATTGTCCCTTCATCTACAAAGGCCCCAATATTGACATAAGAAGGCATCATAATTACTCCCTTTGCAACATGTGAGCCATATCTTGCAATCGCGTGAGGAACGACTCTCACTCCAAGTTCCTTATAGTTGGATTTCAGAGCTATCTTATCATGAAATTCGAAAGGACCTACCTCAATCGTTTCCATTTTTTGGATAGGAAAGTACAGGATAACGGCTTTTTTAATCCACTCGTTGACTTTCCAGCCATCATTGGTGGGTTCAGCTACTCGTATTTTTCCTTTATCCAAATCCTCAATTACTTGCCTAATTGAATTTTTTACACCTTCCTTTTGTAACAATGAGCGATCAGCCCACGCCTGTTCGATTATTTCCATTTGTATTTAGTTCAGCGTTTGATGTTTGAAGTTCAAAGTTTAATGTTCTAGGTTCAAAGTTTAATGTTCTAGGCTCTACGTTCTAGGTTCTTGCTTCTTGCTTCTTGCTTCTTGCTTCTTAATTCTCAGTTCAATATCCAAAGTTCTTAGTTTTTGTTCGTAAGCAAAGAAAATCTTCGTGTAAATGAATGATAATTTCAGTTTATCTATAATTTTAGGCAATTAACAGTATGAACAAAAAGAAGATCGTCATAGCATCCATTCTCAAGCCTGTAGATGACACAAGAATGTATGAGAAAATGGGACTATCACTTTCCAAAAGCGGTCAATATAGTGTTCATATTATTGGGTTTTCGGTTAATCCACTTCCAGAGGCAGATCATATTACATTTCATCCTATATTTAATTTCTCCAGGCTTTCAATATCGCGACTGCTAGCTCCTCTCAAGTGTTATCGACAACTTAAGCATATCAAACCAAAAACATTGATTATCAACTCACACGAGCTTTTATTCATAGGATTCATTTATTCATTATTCAATAAATCAAGGCTGATTTATGACGTTAGAGAGAACTATTATCGCAACATACTTTATACGAATACCTTTCCCATGCTCATAAGACCAATTCTGGCAGGTTGGGTTCGATTGAAAGAATATCTAAGCCATTTATTTGTTGACCATTACTTCTTGGCGGAACAGTACTATGAGCAAGAGTTTTCATTTACAAAAGGAAAGAGTACCGTAGTGGAAAACAAATATCAACCATTAGGGCATGATACTGTTCCGTTGAATCACAACCCATCTAATCTAAAACTGTTATTCAGCGGAACATTAGCAAAAAGTACAGGTGTATACGAAGCCATTGATTTGGCGATTAGTTTGCATGCTGTAAATCCTGATGTGACCCTGGACATTATCGGCTACAGTCCAATAAAATCGGTAGTCGATAATATCAAGAATAGGATTGAGTCTTTTTATTTTATAACACTAACAGGTGGTAACAAGTTGGTGTCGCATGACAGCGTTATTTCAAAAATACGCCAGGCCAGCTTTGGTATTATTTTTTACCCATCTAATAAAAGTACAATTAATTCAACCCCCACTAAGCTATACGAATACCTCGCAAATCAATTACCCATCATCGTTCAAAATCATACCAAATGGAAGGCCTTGTGTAAAGAAAATTCAGCAGGTATTGTTGTTGATTTCAACGACTATTCAGCTGAAAAATTCCTAGAAAACATGGTGTCTCAAGAATACTACTTGAACACCAATAATTCATTATTTTTATGGGAGAATGAAGCCATTAAGTTTTTGCAAAAAATTGATATTTAACAGATTAGTAACCAGTACTTTAACTATCTATGTATAGAGTGGTTTATCGTATCAATTTTATCAAATATTAATGCATAAATACTTGATAAAAAATTGCCAACCATGTTTAGTGAAAATTTATCCAAATTCACTAACAATAATTCCGATTTAGAGATCTCTAAAAGTAGTGAGTCAAGTAGACTGCATAGCCCAATAAATGATAAAATTGTATAATTTAAATACTTTTTAAATAAACATGAAAATTATTTTTAGATATATCTAAATTGATTAATTTAGCATAAATTCTACTCAAATGACCAACCTAAGTTTCACGGAAGAAAACTATCTCAAATCCATCTATCATTTATCAGAAGATGGGTCACGAGAAGTGTCGACAAATGCGATAGCAGATGACCTCAATACAAAGGCGGCATCTGTTACCGATATGATCAAAAAATTGGCGAGCAAAGAAGTCATCATCTACAAAAAGTACAAGGGTGTAAACATCTCCTCTACTGGCAAGATTGCCGCACTTCAAGTGATTCGAAAGCACCGACTTTGGGAAGTATTTCTAGTAGAGAAGATGAAGTTTAGCTGGGATGAAGTTCATGAAGTTGCGGAGCAGTTAGAACATATCAAGTCACCGTTGTTGATCCAACGATTGGATGAGTTTTTAGGTTATCCGAAAAACGACCCCCATGGTGATCCTATCCCCGATGAACATGGTGAATTCAAATCAAAACCTCAAATATCATTGAGCGAAGCTCAACTTCATCATGAAGGTATTTTGATGTCTGTAAAAGATACCTCTACCCCATTCTTACAATACCTTGATAAAATTGGTGCTTACATTGGTGCAAAGGTGAAAATCATGGATCGTGTCGTTTTTGATGGATCTCATGAAATACTGTTAGACAATAAAAGAACTTTATTCATTTCAAAAGAAGTAGCTCAAAACATCCTAATATCAGAATGATGAATTTAAAAAATATATACATTCTGTTCTTTCTTGCGCTACTAGCTAGTTGTGAGACAACATCTGATAACACTTCTTCAAAACCCAATATCATTACGACTATAGGTATGATTGCAGATGCAACAGAGAACATTGTTGGTGATTCTGCCAGTGTTCAAGCACTCATGGGGCCTGGAGTAGATCCGCACCTTTATAAAGCCACACAAGGCGATTTACAGTTACTCACTGAAGCCGACATCATCATCTACAATGGACTGCATTTGGAAGGGAAAATGGGTGAAGTACTCGAAAAATTAGCTCATTCTAAGCCAGTAATAGCCGCAGCCGAAACTATTCCAATGAATCAAAGAAAGCAAAGCATGGCTTATACCGATGCTTATGATCCACATGTTTGGTTTGATGTGTCACTATGGGAGATCGCCACGCAAAACATTAATAAACAATTACAAAAGCTACACCCTGAAAATGCAGCCTACTATCAAAAAAACACTGAACAGTACTTAATTAAGCTTGATTCTCTTCATATGAGTGTGAAGAATGAAATATCTACAATTCCAGAAGCGCAACGCACATTGATCACGGCACATGATGCATTTGAATACTTCGGAACAGCTTATGGCATGCAGGTTCGTGGACTTCAAGGAATTTCAACCGTTTCAGAGTTTGGGCTTAAGGATATTACCGAGTTGGCGGACTACATTGTGGCAAAGCAAATCAAAGCCGTATTCATAGAAACATCCGTATCCCAAAAAGCGATCAAAGCAGTAGTAGAAGGCTGCAGTAAAAGAGGTTTTGAAGTAGTGATCGGTGGTAGCCTATACTCTGACGCTATGGGAGCTGCTGGCACACCTGAAGGCACCTACATTGGCATGGTGAGTGCCAATGTTCAAACAATCGTAAATGCATTAAAATGATAGAACAAGTCACAGAACCCGTACTTGAGATTCATGATCTAACGGTTGCTTATGACAAGAAGCCTGTCCTTTGGGATATTGATCTCTCGATCCCAAAAGGGAAGTTAGTAGGAGTCATAGGGCCTAATGGTGCAGGGAAATCTACTTTGGTCAAGTCCATCATGGGGCTAGTACCTAATACTAGTGGTTATGTAAAGCTATTCGATCAAGAATTGAAGGCTGTTAGAAATGATATCAGCTACATTCCTCAAAGAGAGTCCGTAGACTGGGACTTTCCTGCTTCAGTAATGGATGTGGTTCTCATGGGGAGATATGGTAAGCTTGGTCTATTCAAGCGACCTAGAAAAGCTGACAAGGAAGTCGCAATGGATGCGTTGAGAAAGGTAGGTATGGAGGCCTATACAAAACGGCAAATATCACAGCTATCTGGGGGACAACAGCAACGGGTGTTTCTGGCCAGGTCGCTAGCGCAGCAGGCAGAGTTATATTTCATGGATGAGCCATTTGCCGGAGTAGATGCGGCTACAGAGAAGGCAATCATCAACATTCTAAAAGAAATGTCTGCTCGTGAAAAAACGGTCATTGTGGTGCATCATGACTTACAATCAGTGGCACAATATTTTGACTGGGTGATCTTGATAAACACCAGATTAGTGGCTTCTGGACCAACTGATAGTGTTTTCACAAAAGAGCTTCTGCAGGAGACTTATGGTGGCAAACTAACCCTACTTACAGAGGTGGGTGATTTATTGCAGAAACAACAATTCCCTAATAGGGAGAAAGTCAATAAATAAGTAATGGAAACGCTGTTAGATTTTTTCTCCTTTTCAGATCCAAATGTTCGATATGTAGCATTCGGCTCGATATTGCTCACTGCAAGTGCGGCAATAGTAGGTTGTTTTACCTTTTTAAAGAAAAAAGCATTGGTTGGAGACGCTGTTGCCCATTCCGTCTTGCCAGGAATCTGTCTTGCATTTATGCTATCAGGCACCAAAAACCCCTTTTATATCATTATTGGAGCATTTATCACTGGATGGCTTTCGTTGGTTATCATTGATAAGATTATATCAAAATCTAAAATTAAAGAAGACACCGCCATCGCTTTGATTCTATCCGTATTCTTCGGGGTAGGTATATTATTATTGACCATCATCCAACATTCAGGCAATGCCTCTCAGAGTGGTTTGGATCATTTCCTGTTTGGGAATGCAGCAGCTCTAATCGGGAATGACTTACTAGTATTTGCAGTGGTGGCTACAATACTTTTAATTGCTGTTGCATTATTCTTTAAGGAATTTACATTGGTCTCTTTTGATGAAAATTTTGCAAAGAGTATTGGTTTTCCAGTTCGCGGAATTGAATTGGTACTCACTACCCTGACAGTTTTAGCAGTGGTGATTGGCATTCAAGCAGTTGGAGTAGTATTAATGGCAGCAATGCTGATTACCCCAGCTGCTGCTGCTAGGTTTTGGACTGACAAGATTCGTGTAATGCTGGTACTGTCGGCAATTCTTGGGGCTATTGCTGGACTGTTAGGAACTTATGTTTCATACATATCACCAGCGATGCCCACTGGTCCATGGATCGTAGTTGTGATCTCAACCATTGCTTTCATCTCCTTCTTCTTTGCTCCAAAAAAAGGAATAATCAGTAGATTATTTCGTCAAAGACAGATACAACATCAAATGGGTGAAGAGAATATTCTTAAAGCACTTTATCATCTTGGCGAACAAGATGAAGATTTTTATATAAAGCGTTCGTTAGATGCCATCATTAAAAGAAGACCTTTCAATCCTCTCACTTTGATAAATGGATTGAAGCGACTAAAAAGATATGGTTTTATAAACAATGGTGCTGATAAATGGTCATTGACCAAAGAAGGAAAGGATAAAGGTCAACGAACAGTGAAACTTCATCGTTTGTGGGAGTTGTACCTGACACAATACTTGCATATAGCTCCTGATCACGTGCATGAAGATGCCGAAACTATTGAGCACATACTGACTCCAGAACTAGAAGCGAGATTGGAAAAACTACTAAAATATCCTGAGTTGGATCCTCACAAGTCTAAAATACCCTACAGGGATTAATGAGTTAATGTGAAAATGAAATGATGAAACAACTGACAACTAGTAAACTAACAACTGACAAACTGTGAACTACCAACTGACAAACTGTGAACTATCAACTAAACAGGGATTAATGAGTTAATGTGAAAATGAAATAATGAAACAACTGACAACTAGTAAACTAACAACTGACAAACTGTGAACTATCAAC
>JGI24005J15628_10002164_pt1 | contig 10159 bp, 15 predicted proteins | sample LinPmetageLP40_FD_15628 | JGI IMG/M metagenome (IMG submission 15628) | reverse complement strand
CCCAAAGGTCGATGGATCAAAACCATCTCTTGCTAAACAATAGGGTTTGTGGTCTAATGGTTAGGATTGATGCCTTCCAAGCATTAGGTCTGGGTTCGATTCCCAGCAAACTCATGATGCCTTTGTAGCTCAGTTGGTTAGAGCGTTGGTCTTGTAAACCAAAGGTCGAGAGTTCAAATCTCTCTAGAGGCTTCTCCGAATACTGATAGTATTCGTCAGCGTAATAAATATATTTTTAAAGAATAAATGAATATTAATACGGGATATGTTAAAGATTTGGTTAATAATATTCAAATAGAATGGATATTGTTAAAGGATAGTGTAGTGTATTGTTAAAGATATTGTTAAAGGATATTGTTAAGGATATTGTTAAAGATATTGTTAAAGGATATTGTAGTGTATTGTTAAAGGATTTGTTAAAGGATTTGTTAAAGGATATTGTTAAAGGATATTGTAGTGTATGGTTAAAGGATTTGTTAAAGGATATTGTAGTGTATTGTTAAAGGATTGTATAGTGTATTGTTAAAGATATTGTTAAAGGATTTGTTAAAGGATTGTATAGTGTATTGTTAAAGATATTGTTAAAGGATTGTATAGTGTATTGTTAAAGATATTGTTAAAGGATTGTATAGTGTATTGTTAAAGGATTTGTTAAAGGATTTGTTAAAGGATTTGTTAAAGGATTTGTTAAAGGATTTGTTAAAGGATTTGTTAAAGGATTTGTTAAAGGATAAAGAACTATCATTTGTTATGATAGGTATATGGAATAACCATATTGACTATAGGAATAGACTATATTAAGAATATAATCAATTGGTGATAATTTATAGGTTCGACTCCTATTATATTCCGCTCATTTATCTAATTTTTAGATAGTATAGTTTAAATACTATAATTTGAATTTTATATTTTATACAATTTTATTAAAATTGATTTATTTTATGTTATTAATATGATGATAAATGTACACTACTTACGATTGGCATACGAATGATAGAGGTGTGATAAAAGGCTCTGCGCAGGTCGGTACGATCGACGCAGTTCGCAGTAGAGACACGGTGTGGGTGAGTGGGGTGCGATGGGATGGGCCAAAGCAAAGTCCCCATGCTATCGATAGACGAAAAGAAAGAGGTATTTCAAGAGAAAGTATACGATCAATAGAAGATATTAAAAAATTACCAATTTATGGGACCGATAATGGGTGTACTAAATATTTAGATATGGAGGCGTGGAAGATTAAAGTCAACAGTTCGTTGTTGGTGGAAGCAAAGGACGACTACCCGAGGTTGAAAGACATGTATGGGATTGTGTATTATGTTAGAGGAAATAGAATTGTAACAATGGTGAAACAGAATCCAATAGGAATGTTAAGGTATTATGTAATTGGTATCCAAAGTGGATTAATTAAAAAAGAATGTGGAAATCTGTGTAAAACTAAATGTAAATGTTTGAATTTCAATAATTATTGTAGGGATCATAGTTTTAAAAACTGTAAACGTGGAAAAAAATGTAAATATATACATGTAAATTGATATAAAGAAAAAATCTTAGAAATTAATAGATGTATGGTTTAAATAGAGATAGTTCTCTTTTTTCTATTAAATGTGAATTACTGAAATTAGAAATACGAAAAAAAGATTTATTTAAACTATGGATGTATAAAAGAGATAAAAACTATGGAGATGGTGAAAAGTTATTAAGTTACAAAATATTTCTAGTATTATATGAGTTATATCCCGAATGTTGTTTAAAAATAGTAGAAAATAAGGTATTTAGTAAAATAGGGTATTGGAAAGATATATTTTTGATCTGGAAGTTGATAAATAGTTTAGAAATGNCTGATTTGGATAAATACGATAGATATAATNAATTAATAGTATGTTTTAGAAAAACAATATTAAATCAACGTTATGAAGATTTAAAAAAATTAGCAGATGTGGTATCTCCAAATAAATTGGGAGATTTTAACCATGATGAATTGGCGGACCATATAAAAGAGTTAAATTTAGATATATCTAATATTGGAAAATACTGTGTACGTGAAACTTCAGCATTAAATAAAGATTTGTATTGGTTTTTGGTGACTCCGAATGGATTAAAAAAAGAATATCATGTATCATATATTATTAGACATTCGCTAAAACTAAAAAATCAAGAATCAGGTATAGTAGTAGAGTATCCGATTGATTCAAAAGTCCCACATAATACCAAAAAAATATATAGAATATTAAATGCCAAACTAAATGTAGCATTAAACATTAAGGAATATATGTACCCTAATTCTATAGATTATAGTATATTAGATACTATATTAAAGAAATAACTAATATAATTAATTAATGATGGGGATAATGCTTGTATATCTATTATTTCTAATAACAATGGGATATGGATTCCTATATTTCAATATAACAATAATTTATTTGGAATATATTAATTATAGATCAAATGTTAAACTAGTATTATACAAAATAAATGATAAATTCGACATATTTGATAAACAAACATTAGAACTAATGGATATAGACACTATGAATAAAGTATTAGATAATCTAGAAATTACTTATAATAGTTCATCGGAATCTAATAACGAAATATATGATAGTTATGATGATTCGGATAACGATACCTTGACCAACGATGCTTCGACCAACGATGCTTCGACCAACGATGCTTCGACCAACGATGCTTCGACCAACGATGCTTCGACCAACGATGCTTCGGCCAACGATGCTTCGGCCAACGATGATTCGAGTAACGATACTTTTGATAGCGATGATACTTTTGATAGCGATGATTCGACCAACGATGGCTTGGAAAATGTACAGGAAGAAATATATACCCAAGTATTATAATCTATTCCATGAAATAGGTAAATCATATTTACATGCAGAATAATTAATAATAGTATAAAATAGAATTAGATATATTATAATTAGAAATAAATAATTATAATTTTTGGTAGTAACTATTTTATATACTAATGTTATTAGTATTACTATATAAGGTATATATGATTTAGAAATATAATTTGGAGGTGGGTTAAATGATCCATCATCAATAGTATGAGTTTGTTTTATGATATCTATAATAATATATGATAAAAAGGCAGGAACTATTAATATATATAGATTAAAGAATTGAAATTCCAATAAATGTATTAATTCTATAATAATAATAAAATATATGATGGTATTGTATAATTTATTATAATTAATATTATATAGTATATGTTTATTACTAAATCTTATAGGAGATGATGTATATATATAAAAAGATAGTAAAATGATAAATATATTTAAATACATTAATTAATTAATATAAATTTATTTTCTAATATAATTTTATAAATGTTTGGAGCAAATAAAGTATCGAATGTTGTTGAAAATGCGATTAGAAGTAATAATAATGTAAATTTGGATGAAGCCCAAAAAGGTAAAGTGAGTTTAGCCTCTATATTATTAGGTGTATTGGTTGTATTAGTATTAAATTTAATTGTTGGGCCATGGTTATGGAATAACATTTTAAAACGTTTAGTGCCAGTAGTAGGTAAAGCGCGATGGTTTGATACTGTGGCATTGGCGATATTGCTTGGGCTAATAATCCCAAATTAAATATATTTTTTTAGTATAATTTTAATTAGAAACTAATAGTAATAATTAATAATTTATGTGTAAACTTAAAAATAAATAAATAAATAAAAAATGTAAATATATAATATATGGCATTACCGTATATTATTGGTTCAGCATTATTAGGAGGTATTACTTATAGTTATTATAGTAAAGAAGAAAAAGAAGAATTAAAGGATTTAGATGAATTTCCAATTAACTATTCAATGATAAATAATAATATGAAAGAAATAGTTGTATCATCGAATGTATCGCCAGCACTAGGTGTAACATTTAAAGATAAATGTACATCTATAATAAAAGTATGTAATGAAAAGTGTGGAATGAAATGTAGATATGAAAATAGTAAAAGAATCCGAAAAAAATTGGGTAAATATATAAAAGAATATGAAAGTATTGGTCTGGAAGAGTTCGTAAATAATCATAAAAAAAAATAGACTTAAAAGATAATATATGTATAACTATAGTATTCTAATTACTCATTTTAACTCCTGGTAGCTCAGTTGGTAGAGCGTCCGATTGTAGTTGTTATCAAAATTCGGATGGTCGCTGGTTCAAATCCAGTCTAGGAGATTATGGTTATATTTAATAATCATTTTTTATAGTTTATCTAACATCATGTTTGCTGTTTTAATAGTATCTTTTAGTTTATTAGCATAGTCTAACAACATTTTATTTTGTTCTTCTAGTTTACGAATCCTATATTGTAATGATTCTTTAACTTTGGTTTCAACCACCCAATAGGATAGATCGTCCCATGCTGGTAAAAAGCCAACAAAACTGAATCCACCGATTGCTGCTTGAATATCAATTGAGTTTTCAATAAATTCGCAAAATAGTTCCATAGACATAGAAGGTTGTTTATAGGCAAATAGTTTAATAATTTCATCGTTTGTTAGGCAATCTATTGGGCCATCAGATGATATGAATTCATGTTCATCTGTGTTGGCACTATGTTTTGAAATATGTGTGTGTGGACAACACATAATATTATGTTTTAGTTTTGTTGATTTATCGCCAAAAGACGAGACCATTTGTAAATCGCCATTAATTGTGCTACCATAATTTTCCATTGGAAATAGGCCATTTGCTAGAGCCTGAAGATTTTTAGGTCTTCCGCGAATACTTTGTGGTCCTCCATTATAAAATGTGTTAGATTTAAGGGAATCTGGTGCCAGTTCATATATTTCTTTCATATGTTTAGTATTTGGCGATAATGTGTATTTTCCATTTTCTTTAGTACAAATGTATGGTTCGATTGGTTGATGTCCGACCCATGGAGTTTTAAAGCCTTTTAGTGTATTAAATCGTCCAAAAATAATTCGACTTGGTTCTACACCATTATCAATACAATAATTATAGTATTGGGTAACGACCTCCATATTATCACAGTTTTGTTCTTGTGATAGTTCGGTCACTTCATCTCTATTTACTGTCATATAACTACTATCACCAACATTAGAACTAATAGTGTAAAGATCTCCAGTTTCTTCATCGATAATTTTATGGACAAGAACGAATGTACTTCCACCAGAATTATAGTGTGATGTTAGTTCATCACAATAGAGTATACTATCATTGACCTCGTTAAATATAGTATGTAGTCTTGCTTTTATAGTATCGTATTTTTCCAGTTTAAGATTGGATACTAGAAAGTCTGTAATATACAATACACACTTTATAATGAGTTGGTGAACTCGATAGGAAATAGCACTACCACCTTGTTTTGGGCCATGACCATCTGCCAATGTTAATATGAGTTGTTTGTCGTCTTTATAAATGCTTGTAGAATCTTGGCCATAGCAATATATTGTAATATCGTCTTTTTCTAGGATTGTAGGAGTGCGAGTAGTTCGTTTATTGCAACCACCACCACCTATTTCAAAGGTGTAGGTTTTTCCAGAAGATGTCAATGTATGAGTGATTTGTACCATTCTTATTGGATGTGTTGTAAAATTACAATTACAATATAAAGAATCAATTTTATATTTTTAGATTTTATTCTAGAATACAAATTTTATAGATAAAAATTGAATTGTATATTGTTTTGATTAAATAAACAATACGATTTACCAAACAACAAGAAAAATGACATATCCGTTCTTTGCGATGATTCCAATACCAGGAAAACATGGTGGAATTGTTATTGGAAAAGGAGGTGGTTATCTAAAACAATTGGGTATGGAATTTGATGTTAAAATATCTAACATGCCAGCGCAACCAGAAAGAAAAAGGCCTACGCCATATTTTCTTATAGAAAGTTATTTTGAAAAAAATTTAAATATGGCTTCTATTAGAGTGTATGAACTAATTGTAAAGTCAATGACCCAAGCAAATACTAAATTAGCATCACATTTATCGAATCTTTCTCAAGAATCACAACACACCAATTTAGTGTTGGCCGAAAAAGATGAAACAATAACCCAACTCAAACACGAACTGGAAGGGACAAAAAAAGAAACTATTATTAACACTTTATGCGATAGTGATAGTGATAGTGATAGTGATAGTGATGATACTATTGTTATCGCGTCTTCCGAGAAAGATTGGGGAATAGAATGGTATCATAATACAGATTCCAGATTGAGTTTGGGTTCATGTATTTAATCTGGAATTAATTTTCCATCTTTCAAAAACCCAACTTCATCTTCTGTTTTAGGATCATATAATATATCATCGCTATCCTTATAATATAATTGTCCATCAATAATAATTTTATGAACATTTACTATCTCCTCCTCCATCTCCTCCTCCTCCATCATCTCCTTTTTCTTTTTTGCCACTTCGTCCTTAGCAACCAAAGTCCCCTTAGCAACCACTTCGTCCTTAGCAACCAAAGTCCCCTTAGCAACCACTTCGCCCTTAGCAACCACGTCGTCCTTAGCAACCACTTCGTCCTTAGCAACCACTTCGTCCTTAGCAACCACTTCGTCCTTAGCAACCACTTCGTCCTTAGCAACCAAAGTCCCCTTAGCAACAACATTCCAAACCTTTCGTGATTTTGTCCATGATGCCATTCCACTTGGACTACCAACTGGATTCTTCTTCCTTTTAGTTCCTTGCCGAAGAGAATAGCCTTTTGATGTCAATGTAATTCCACCACAATTAGGTATGCTATTAGCAACTATAACTGCCTCATCAAAATCATGAAATTTCAATACTGTTCCTTCTTTATTTTTTACAAGGTTTGATAAAAACATCCATACATGTGGACCATCCCAACCATTTGGTGCTTTATTAAATATTTCCGATTCGGTATGTGGTTTGTTTTTTTCAATTGGTGGAGAATATTTTCCAATATCTTCTAAATATTTTTTTTTTTCTGTTTGATATATATCTTCATATGGTTTTCGTTCATCAACCGACATATTTTTCCATATAGTTCCAGCAACTGATAAAACATTTTTAGATTTAGAATCTTTCTCAAAGGATTCCTTTATAGATGAACGATTTTTACAAAGCCATATCATATAAGCATTCATTGGACGTTTTGGTTTTGACGGATCTTTAGTTTTCTTTTTTTTTTTTTTTTCGGTACATAAACCTATCATTTTGCGCAATTCTTGTTTAGACATAGATATACGACCAATATCATCTACATCATAATCACATAGCAATTCAGCCACATTCATTGTCTTTTTTCTTTAAAAAAAAAAATAAAGTTATTCAATTTTCTACATTCTAGAAAATAAAAAATATCATATTAATATTTCTTTATTCTAATATATTTTATGGCGCATTAGGTATTAGTTTTCACATGGATATGGAATTTGTCGTCGACACATTACCATAGGAGCAAATGTCACTTTTTTTGGGGATTTGTCTAGGGGTGTATCAGATCGCACGCACGGCGATACTCGGTCGCCGAGTGTTGACGCCAGGGAAGGGAAGTTTGATGGGTGAAGTTCTGTTTCTAGAAGTTTAATACGAGTTTCTTCGTGGCTGTGTCGTTCATCGGCAAGCTCTTGATCTTTTCGAGCCATGGATGATATGATCAATCCTTGGATCTGAATAGCGGCATGGTCCACCCCACGTTCGTCAATGCCTTTTATAATGAAGTATTGCGAACCATCGTCATCGCGAAAAGCACGAAGCATCGAAAGTCCCCATCCATCCCTCAATGCTTTAGCCATGGTCCCCCCTTTGCCAATGATAATGGAACCATGGTTTCCGAAGTATGAGATTTTTTGGGTAAAAAAGTGTTGGCTTGACATGGACAGTTTTGTTTGGAATAGGTGTTGGTTTGGAAAGTTGTTCTAATCACTACAAACAAAAATCTACATTCAATTTTATTCTATAGATTTAGATTTCTAAATTCTATAGTCTAGAAAATAAAAATATAGTCTAGAAAATAAAAATATAGTCTAATAATATAATTTTACCCTACGTATGTTTAATTACATAATGATTTCATTGGTTTCAACTTGATATTCCATTTGATTAAATTTTTGGGTTAGATATTTGGAGATGGTATCGTGTCCACGAACCACGCGTGATGTTTTTTGGGTTTTTTTTGGACCACCGAGTTTTAGCCATGTTACCCAATCAATGGTTGTGAACATTGGAGATAGAATAAGAACTTGACGTTGTTCTTGTCCTACATTCCATCTCCAAGAATGCTGTCTATCTGATGGATTCATTATTCCGACAACAATATACAATTCCACATACTTCCCATTGTGAACAAACCCAAACACGCCACCCAACTCTTTTGTTGGATTTCCTTTTGCGTCATCCCACATGAGTTGTTGTCCTAGGTTAACTCTTTCTAGTTGTGTTCTATAATCTATATTAGAATTTGAATTAATATTTTTATTTATGGGGCTCACAATAGCATTTTGGTGAAATTTTGGATTGACAGCCATCTGATGACTAGGAAATCGTTTGTAAATGTAGCAAATACGGTGGACTTTTATAATCAAATACCAGTTAAATCTATATTCAATTTTCTTCTCTAGATTCTAGAATCTAGATTCTAGAGAAGAAAATTGATTACACATGATATGTTAACAGGATAACAACAACTACTATCAAGCCAAGAAAACAATATGGAAACAAACGATTATAATATCATTGTCACAACCAAGATGTCCTTGTTGGATAATTTTACATTACTTATAAATAGCGATACTCACACCAAAAAAAAAAAAAAAATTAAATTTATAGTTCATAAAGTTGCTATGAACCACTCACCGGTTCCGACAGCAACTTTCCCACCTCGATTTAATGAACAATTCGTTATATTCCAGAAAAAAATGGATATTTTAAAACACCATGAAATATGGCGTTTTAAACAAGCATCCCGACAAAAACATACAAGAACACGGGTTCCTGGACACATGACCCGAGGAGGCGAACAATTGACATTAGGTTCGAACGGAACTGAACCGATGTTTACTAATAATGGTATTCGGGGGAGCTCTTACCTTCCTTGGTTGTCTAAGACTAAAATGGATTACTTTAAACTTTACGAATTAGGAGATCCATTGATTCCACAAAATAAAGGTGGATTGAAATGGGAAGACATCCTTAAACATATTTACAATTCTGGGGAAATGGAAGAATTGCGAAAAAAAAATGGATTTAATCCAAAATTGAAACAAGATGTATTCTTTCCATCAGGTAAAACTGATAGTGGAAGATGTGTTAGTCAATTCTTGAATAGATTGTGGTTTATTGTTAATAAGTGTTAAATGTGGTGTGAACAAATTATAATTAAGTATATAACTAGGATATTTTTTATTTTCTAGAATATAGAAAATTGAATTAATATAAATTAAGATTATTTAAATAATTAAAAACTAAAAGGTAAGACAAAATGATTCTTGGAATGAAAACCGCAGGAAAATCGATTGGTATAGCAGTGCTTCTATTGATGGTTCATTTTATTACAGTCCAAACATATGCGACATGGTGTGTACCATATACTTTTATGGGGGCGATTACATCTATATTTACAGTATCTAGTCCACCATGTACATTTCTTCTGTCAATCGCATCTAGATCACAAGAACTATACACAGCCGCATGGGTTGCTATGAGTATGGCTATAATATCTCTTATTGGAGGGCTGTGGGGGGAAAAAGCACAAATAACAAAAAAACCAGTAACATCAAAAAACACTTAAATATCACCTATAATAAAAACATATATTGCGTTTATTGATCCATATTTTTTTATTTGTTCACAATGTAAGACCTATTTTTTTTTTTAAATATAATATTTAATTATGATGAAATAAAATTGATTTGAAGATAACAACAATATAATATATAAGAACAAATACAATATGCCATCTAAAGATACATCATCATCATCTAAAGTTCATGTTCATGCTTATAACGCAACATCATGTAATGGTAATAGATATCATGTGCGTGGACAGGTTAGAGCAGCACCTAAAAGTAACAAGTAATTTAGATTAACTATATATATGTCGTTGAGTCAGACATTAAATGACATCGCAAGTCACTATGTCCGAGTGGTTAAGGAGATCGACTTAAGATCGATTGGATTTCAATCCGCGT
>JGI24005J15628_10002160_pt1 | contig 10167 bp, 15 predicted proteins | sample LinPmetageLP40_FD_15628 | JGI IMG/M metagenome (IMG submission 15628) | reverse complement strand
CAAGATTTAAACATTGAATACCTACAAAAGGAAATATCAAAAATTCAGACAGAGTTTGATGAACACATGAAAGAACATCAAAAAGCCCATCCAGGAGAATAGTAATGTTTATAAAGCACTTTGCAAGAATGTTGACACGAGAAGAACTCAGCGATGAAGACGTTATCGTGTACTTTGATGTTGTGCAAAGTGTTGTACCAACCAAACTACTTACTGCTTACGATGAAGAAAAAGCAAAAGTAGGTATAGAAGTAATGGCATACACCAGTAGTGATAAAGACGGTGATATGTGGATATACGAAATAATATTAGATGCTGAGATAGATGCTGATGAAGGCGATGCTATTTCTACAGAACTATTTGAAGAATTCCCAGACGTTAAATTTACATTTGAAGCGTCAGTAGAAGTTTGATAGTAGAAGTCCATTTCAATGGCAGAGAATTCGTCGCTTTTCATAAAAGCAACGGCGAAAGAATTACGGATAGATCTATCCTTAATGTTATATCTTTTGAACAGTTTCCAGGAGTTAATGGTGTCTTTGAAATTAATGTTGACACTACCGGAAGATCTGTTATAATAGAACCATTAACAATAAATATAGGTATACAGGACACAGACAATGGCATTTAATAAAGTATTTAATCAAGAAGAAGTTGCAAGACTTAAAAAACTAATCACAGAAGGAGACACCGTTCTCCATGAAGTAGACGCTCTAAACGTAGGGCTCCGCGAAACGGTAAAAGCAATAGCAGAAGAAATGGACCTTAAACCAGGTGTATTAATGAAGGCTGTCAAAGTTGCTCACAAGGCCAAATTCCAAGACGAATATGACAAGTTTGATGAACTTGAAACTATTTTGGAATCTGTTGGCAAAACACTTTAAAAACATATTGACTTCAAACAGGAAATACTGTATACTTACAGTATGAGGAAAGCACATCTATGAGTTACGTTGACGCATTTTACGAACAAAGCAAGGACATTGTTACTGTAATAGAACGTGTTGATGGAAAACGTATAATTAAAGAAATAAAACCTACACATAATTTTTATTATTCAGATCCGTATGGCAAACATAAAAGTATATACGGCGATCCTGTAAGTGAAGTAAAATGTTCTAACATTAAAGACTTTAAAAAGAACATAGGTATAAACAGTAACAATAAAACATTTGAGAGCGATATAAGGCCTCTTAATAAAGTAATTGCAGAACATTACAACGGAGCAGATGTTCCTGATTTAAACGTAGCATTTTTTGATATTGAAGTAGACTTTGATCCACAACGTGGGTATAGTAGTCCTTCAGAACCATTTACTCCTATAACAGCAATAGGTGTATACATGCAATGGATGGATGCAATGATATGTTTAGCAGTACCTCCTAAGACATTAACATGGGAACAGGCAAAAGAAGTTGTGTCGCCTTTAAAAGAGGTCATGCTGTTTAAGACAGAAAAGGAAATGCTAGATACATTTTTAGATATTATTGAAGATGCTGATGTGTTAAGTGGCTGGAATAGTGAAGGGTATGATATTCCTTACACAATGAACAGAATAATTAAAGTAATGGGTAAAGCAGAAACAAGACGAATGTGTTTAATGCAAAAACTTCCTAAACTAAGATCGTATGAAAAGTTTGGAAGTGAAGTTAGTACATATGACTTAGTAGGCAGAATACATTTAGACTACTTAGAGCTTTATAGAAAATATAACTACGAAGAAAGACATAGTTATAGATTAGACTATATTGGTGAAATGGAAGTTGGAGAGAAAAAGGTTCCTTATGAAGGTAGTTTAGATAGACTTTATAACCATGACTTCCTAAAGTTTTGTGAATACAACATACAAGATGTTATGTTGTTAGACAAGTTAGATAAAAAATTACAGTTTATAGATTTAGCAAATATTATTGCACATGAAAATACAGTATTAATACCAACTACTATGGGTGCTGTGGCAACAACTGAACAAGCAATTATAAATGAAGCACATAGACGTGGCATGGTTGTGCCAGATAAGCCTAGAGCATCTGATAGAGATAGTGCCGCAGGTGCCTTTGTGGCAACACCTAAGAAAGGGTTTCATGAATGGGTAGGCAGTATGGATTTAAACAGTCTATATCCTAGTGTGTTTAGAGCATTAAATATGGCGCCTGAGACTATTGTAGGCCAACTAGAGCCTAGTTATACATTAGAAGAGATTACCAATGCTCAGTTATTGGAAAAGAAAAGTTTTGCAGATGCATGGCATGGCAAATTTGGTACTAATGAATTTGAATTTGTTAAAAGCAAAGATGTTGATCATGTAATGAAGTTAGAAATGGAAGATGGCGGAGTACATGAAGTAACTGGTGCTGATGTTTATAATTTAGTTTTTAACAGCGGACAACCGTGGAACATAAGTGCTAATGGTACTATCTTTACAACAGATGTGCAGGGCATAGTGCCTGGCTTATTAGAGCTTTGGTATACTGATAGACAAAGTATGCAGAAGAAGAAAAAAGAGTCATCAGGTGCAGAGCAAACTTATTGGGATAAGCGACAGTTAGTTAAAAAGATTCAGTTAAACAGTTTATACGGTGCTATACTTAATCCACATTGTAGGTTCTATGACAAACGTATAGGACAAAGTACAACACTAACAGGCAGAGCAATTACAAAACACATGGCGGCAGAAACAAATAAAATGTTTACTGGCAAATATGATTACGAAGGCGAGTGCATTATATATGGTGATACAGATTCCGTATACTTTAGTGCGGCACCTGTAATGGAAGATCAAGAACTAGATATGGATAGTGCAATTAAATTGTATGATCATGTGTCTGATACTGTAAGTGATACATTCCCACAATACTTAAAAGATACATTTAATGTTCCTTTAAAGAGTGGTGCTGTAATGATTGCAGGTAGAGAAGTTGTAGGTAGAGCAGGACTATTTTTAACTAAGAAGCGATATGGTATATTATGCTTAGACATAGAAGGATATCAACCTGAAGGCGGTAAACTAAAAGCAATGGGTTTAGAGATTAAACGATCTGACACACCAGAGTTTATACAAGACTTTTTAGAGGAACTATTAGTTGATTGCTTAAACAGTTTAGGCGAAGATCATTGCATTGAAAAAATTAAAGATTTTAAAACATATTTTAAAGACTTAAAACCTTGGGGCAAAGGCATGCCTAAGAGAGCAAACAATGTTACTATGTATACTGCTCGTTTAATGGAACAAGCAAGAGCACCTGATACTAACAGTCTGCATAAATTAACTGCACTTAAGAATGAGGGCAAAAGCAATATGATACCTGGCCATGTTAGGGCAAGTATTAATTGGAATAACCTCAAAAAAGCAAACAGCGACGCCTACAGTTTAAACATTACTGATGGTGCTAAAGTTATTGTATGTAAACTTAAAAATAATCCAATGGGATATACTAGTGTAGCATATCCTACAGATGAACTTAATTTACCACAATGGTTTAAGGACTTGCCTTTTGATGAGGCGGCTATGGAAGAAACAGTATTAGATAAGAAAGTTTCTAACGTAATAGGTCCAATGGGTTTTGATTTAAGCAAAACAACACAAAGTGAAACGTTATCTGCATTTTTTGAATTCTAAAATAATGGTAAAAAATAACTTGACTTATCTAAATAGTATAGTACAATAACATATTAATCTTTGGAGAAATAACGAATGGCAACAAAAGACATATTTAAGGACATACTTAAACATACACATGGTTTAGGTATATTTGAAATGGTAAAAATAACAGGTGATGTTGAAAAAACAACTGTTGAAACAGTAGACGCAGATAAAACTGTAATATTTAAAGGCGAGACACATAGTCCTTATCCTGAGTTTGTAGACTCTACAGTAGGGTTAAGTAGAATGGGTGTGCTACAAGGTTACTTACAGTATCCTGGATTTGATGGAGAAGGCTCTAAAGTTGAGATCCAAACACAAGATAGAAATGGTGACATTGTTCCTGTTGAAGTAGTATTTACTTCTGCTGATGGCAATGATGCACATTATAGATTTATGTTAGCAGATGTTATTAACCAACAACTTAAAGCAATTAAGTTTAAAGGTGCTGAATTTGATTTAAATATTGTTCCTACTGATAAAAACTTAAAAGATTTAAGTTACTTTAATAGTGTGTTAGGTTCTTTTGAAGCAAACTTTAGTCCTAAAACAGACGGCACTGAATTATATTTCCATATTGGAGATGGTGTCTCAGACAGAACAAAGATTTTAATTAGTAGCGATATTGATGGTAGCATTACAGGTGACTGGAAATGGCCACTAGATATAGTACTAAAAATATTAAGACTTAGTGACACAGGTAATTGTGTTATGAGTATTAATGATCAAGGCTTACTACAAATTATTGTAGATAGCGGAATGGCAAAGTATACATACTTACTACCTGCGAGAAGTTAATGGTTGATCTAGGAAAAACACAAAGAGACTATGCGGTATACTTACCTGCTATAAGCAGTTTCTATGTCAAGCAGTTAGAAAAGATTGCTAGAGATGGTGGTAGAGTACCAGAAGGCTTTGAGTTAGGACATGAGGGCATGGACTTTCTTAAGGATCAAGACACTTACTGGCATTACCCTTGGGGTTTATATTCAGCCGGTCATGCTCAGTTAGATCTAAATAAATTAGATGGCGAGCCAATGATTACCAATAGGGATAAGAACAAGACAATGATATTAGGAGACTCAGGTGGTTTCCAGATTGCTACAGGTGTTATTAAAATGGATTGGAAGAATGCCATTGACCCTAACGACCCTGCTAGAGAAGAGCTTGTACACAAAATACTTAAATGGGAAGAAGAACAATGTGACTGGGCTATGACATTAGACATACCTCCGTTTGCGGCTTTCCCTCCAAATAACAAAAAGACTGGTTTAGAAACATTTGAACAAACAATGCAAATCAGTTTATTTAATTTAGATTACTATATGAAGAACAGAACACCAGGTAAGTGTAAGTTCTTAAATGTAATGAGTGGTATAGACGAGCCTACTTGTGATGAGTGGTATGAGAATGTAAAACACTTTAGTGATCCTAAATTTTGCCAAGAAGCATATGGTAACAGCGAACTAGCATTAGAAGGATATGCATTTGCTGATTTACAGAAAAGAAATATGCGTATGACATTAAGACGTATATTAAAATTAAGAGAAGATGGGTTACTAAAAGACAAAGGTTGGATTCACTTCCTAGGTACAGGTAAACTAAATTGGGCATGTTACTTAACAAGCATACAAAGAATGTTAAGAAAGCACGACAGTCCAGAAATTATGTTAAGCATGGATGCCGCGAGTCCGTTTGTTAATAGTGCATATGGTTCTACATATACACATAATAGTTTCCATCCTAAAAAGTTTAGTTACTTAATGGATAGTGCTATTGATACNCAAACACTTAAAGGNTCTGATCTTCCTATGCCTTTTGCACACTCTCCTATAATGAGCAGACTAACTGCTGGAGATATTTGTGCTATGGAAGAAGGTGATGAAGACAAAAATGGTAAAGCAAAAGGTCCAGACTCAACTAGTTGGGACACACAAAGTTACTTATACTACATGGGTCATAGTGTGTACAACCATATAACAGCAGTACAAGAAGCAAACAGGTTAGCAGATGTAGAAGCATACAGACAGCCTTTAAACTTTAGAGACTATGTTAAAACTAAAAAGAGTTCTAGCACAAATGAATATAGTCCTTATGTACCTGCTACAGTAGGTTACTTTGATGACTTCTGTAAAACAGTATTAGATCCTGAGTGTCCTAATCCATATGAGCTGATTGAACAAAATGCGGCTCTACTAGATGACATGAGCTTTGGTGCAAAAACTAATTCAGGCTTTGGTGCGTTCTTTGAAGAAGAAGAATTTAGCGAAGATAACGAAGAAATGATGAATGAGGACATTAGTAAAATAATTGAAGGATAATGTTTTACATAGGCGAAAAAGATCAGGAGAAAGTTTTGTTTGTTGAAGGCATACAAAATCCTAATGAGATTTTACAAAGGTGCTTATTGCATACTGTAAGTAGAGTACACTTAGGTTTTAAGAATACTTTTACTCCAGCCTTAGTTCACCCTGTAAATGATTGGAATTTTATGTTTGAAGAATTAGTTAAAGCAAAAGTTTTTAAGAATACTTTTACTCCAGCCTTAGTTCACCCTGTAAATGATTGGAATTTTATGTTTGAAGAATTAGTTAAAGCAAAAGTCACTATTGACTTAGAGCTAACAACACGTTATACTGATAATATAGAATCCTGGGAATGGACAGGATACAAAAATTTTAATGCTTTATATGAAGCACAAGACGTTAATAGCGTGGAAAAAATAACATGAGTTTACATATTAACTTAACAGCGACAGACGAAGACGGCATCGAAACTAATGCTGACTTTACAAGTAAATTTGAATATGAGGAAGATTATAGAGACTTTATTGTTTTAATCTTTAAATTTTTAATGAAAAACGGTATCGATATTCCAGAAGAAATTGCTGAAATGATGCGAGAACTGTAAATAAACACTATAGAAGGCAGAAATTATGAGAAGTATTTGGGTAACATTTAGAAAAGAAGGTATACATAAGTATCCTGGAGCAGACACAGATCCACGTTATGCTACTGGAGAATGGGACGACGTCTCATTTTTAGGGTTCCCTCATAGACATAAGTTTTATTTTAAAGTATGGATAGAAGTATTCCATAATGATAGAGATATTGAATTTATACAGTTCCAACGTTGGTTAGATAGACGTTATAGTACTGTAGAAAAAGGATTAGACGGTGATGTATTACAACTTGATTATAAGAGTTGTGAGATGATTGCCGATGATTTAGCGACAGTGATACAGAAAAAGTATCCAGGGCGTTGGCTGAAAATATCTGTAGCAGAGGATGATGAGAACGGTACTGAAATTGAGTATCCTGTAGAGGAACAAATAATTGAAGAAACTGAACTTGGATACTATGCGTCAGATAGACTGAATAAAGAAGATGGCGAAGATACCTTTGTCAACGGATTAGACGATTAATTAACAACAAAAAAGGAAAAATAAAATGGAAACACATTTACAAATTAAAGTAGCGTTTGAAACATACTTAGCAGAACATGAAAAGTTCGAAGTTAATGGAGTTAAAGCAAGTTCAACAAGAGCAAGAACGGCCTTAATGAACCTAACTAAACTTGCTAAAACAAGACGTGGTGAAATCCAAGACAAAAGGAATTCAATGTAATGACTGTTGAAGATAACAAAAGTAATACTGCAACACAACCTAACAAAATAAGTAAGGAAGAAGCAGACATTAAAGGAGACTTTGCACAAGGTCTCGACGATGAAATTACAGATGTTGTTGACTATGGCGATTTAGGAGATAAAGAATAATGTTAATTTATGTACCACTAGAACATATAGAAGGCAGATACACTATCCATATGGATATTGCTATTGAAGAATACTTAATACGTGAAGGTATAGAGTATGTTAAAGTAATGCCTACTTATGAAACACCTCCTTTACCTAAAGGGCAATTTTTAAATTCTGCTTTTACAAGTAAGTTTAAAGCATTACAGATTGCAGAGATATCAGACATGATAGAACGAGGTGTAATTACTGATGGTGATACATTATTCTTTAGCGATATATGGTTCCCAGGAATTGAAAGTATTGCTTACATGAAATACTTTACAGGTTTAGATCTTAAGATAGAAGGCATAGTACATGCAGGAAGTTTTACCGATACAGACTTTGTTAGAGATATGGAACGTTGGGCAAAGAACTTTGAAGATATTATTTTTGATATTAGTGACACAATTTATTGTGCTAGTAACTTTATTAAAAACGATATCATTAAAAAGAGAATGGTAGACCCTAACAAGTTAGTAGTTTCAGGATTACCTGTAGACTACTCAGGACTTGAATCACACAAAGGACAAACTAAGAAAGATATTGTTATCTTTAATGGTAGAATTTGTGATGAAAAACAACCTTGGTTGTTTAATGAACTGCAAGAACAAGTAAGTAAAAGACTTGGTAGAGCAGTTGAGTTCTTAAAAACACAAGAACTTAATTTGAGTAAGGAAGAATACTATAGTTTACTTGGTAAAAGTAAAGCAGTAGTAAGTTATGCCTTACAAGAAAACTTTGGCTTTGGCGTTGCAGAAGCCGTTTACTTAGGTTGTACACCTGTATTGCCTAATAGATTAGTATATCCTGAACTATATCCTAACACAAAACTATTTGATAGATTTGATGAAAGTGTGGATATGGTTTGTGATGCACTAGACAATTATAAAGAGCAACAAATTGTATTAGATACTGACCAAGTTATGAGTACTTGGTTTGCTAAACAAGTGAACAAGACAGGCGAAAGAATATGAGCAATGAAGAAAGAACTATTTTAGTTACAGGCGGTAGTGGATTTATAGGTAGTGTTACTTGTAAGTTACTTGCTGACTCAGGCTATAATGTTATTAATGTAGATAGAGTTAAGCGACCTATGGAAGGCGTTACCCAATATCCATTTGATATCAATAATTCTCAAATTAAAGGCGTAATAGAAATGGTTAAGCCAGATGCTATCATACATTTAGCCGCATATCATAGTGTGCCTAAAAGTATTGCTGAAGCAAAAGACTATTACCAAAACAATGTTGAAAACTCAATCAAGTTGTTACATCATGCAATAGACGGAGGAGTTAAGCATTTTGTGTTTAGTAGCTCTAGTTCTGTTTACGGTGATTCAGACAACTTACTTAACTCAGAAATAGATAATATTAGTCCTAAGACACCTTATGGAAGAACTAAGGCAATGGTAGAAACTATTTTAGAAGATTTATCAGCAGTACATGATTTTGATTATACTGCATTAAGGTACTTTTGTGCCGCAGGTAGTTATGAAGGTTTAGGATATCAGTTAGATCCAAAGGAACACATAATGCCTATTTTAGTAGACAGGGCACTGAGCGGAGAGCAATTTACTGTTCATGGCCATGACTACGACACAATTGATGGTACACCTGTAAGAGATTACACTCATGTATTTGATATTGCAACTGCCCATTTGGCGTCTTTACATTATCTTTTTGATGGTGGTGAAAGTGGCGTCTTTAACATTGGTGCAGGTTCGCCTAAAAGCATAAAACAAGTTATTGAGGAAGTAGAAAAACAAACTGCTAAAACAGTCAATGTTGAGTACGGTCCTAAAAGAGTAGGCGATGCCGCCAAAACAGATGCAAACATATCCAAAGCAATCGATTCGCTTGGTTGGGAGCCTGTATCCTCTCTAGAAGATATTGTAAGAAGCGAAATAGAATACCAAACATCCAAAAAGAAATAACTTGACATTCTAACATTTCTTGCTATAATACTACTATGGCAAAACTATACTATACAAACAAAGACTTAACACATGATCTGTCTGAAATTACAAGACAGATGGCTGTTGCTGAATGTAGACCTGACGTAATTATAGGTCCTGGAAGAGGGGCATATATAATGGGTGTTATGTTAAGTCATTACTATGAAATTCCTTTTCATGGTTTTGAGTGGCAAACAAGAGACGGTAATTTCGAAGATTCCGTATCATTACATTCTATATTGTCTAAATATAGTAGTGATGACATTTTAATTGTAGACGATATTAATGACTCAGGTAAAACACTGAAAGGCATTCATACGTCTGTACTAGAATTTGATAGAGAACATAATAACAATATGTTTAGAATGCACGAAGGCATTAAATATGCTACATTGTTTGATAAAGAATCAAGTAGTTTTGATTTGGTTGAGTTTACAGCGAATCCTGTTAAACCTAACGAAGAGCAATGGATTGTTTTCCCATACGAAGAGTGGTGGAAATAATGTGCGGTGGATTTACAGGAGAACATGAAATGAAAGTTCATAAAAAAGCAGAGGTGACAGAAGACAATGGGTTTGTTGTTCACTTATGGAAAAACTACGAGCAGTTTGGTACAGTAGATGTACGAGACAAGAGCATACATTATGCTAATGATGTTTGCGAAAATTGGGAAACAGGAGTCTTAAAAGAAGACAATGAGCACATTACAAAGTCTTAGTAATCACTTAAAACATTTAGAAGAGCTTCATAGAGCTTTAGATGAGAAGATTACAC
>JGI24005J15628_10002157_pt1 | contig 10174 bp, 18 predicted proteins | sample LinPmetageLP40_FD_15628 | JGI IMG/M metagenome (IMG submission 15628) | reverse complement strand
ACCGTAGTTGTGGTGGCAACATAATCCGACTTTTCTAATCTTAGCCCATTCATATGAACCATGATGTCTGAAGGGGTGCAAGCAAGCGTATTACCGTTTGCGTCAGAGCCAGTGAAAGCTGTCTGATTAGCCGTGGCTTGATATGTAAAAATGTTAGCTGATTGTCTGCTAACTACCTTCGTTGGCGAAGTGCCTATATAAGCCATTTTGCATTCCTATGATGGTGATGAAGCTGCCAAATGTGCAGCGTATGCGGTTTTAATTGCGTCTGTATGAAACTGTGTGGCTAGTGCTTTTACATCATCACTTTCACTTGATACGTCTGCGTCTGGCGCAACAACATGACGATGAAATGCTCTGCTAATCTCAACACCGTCTTTCTTGATAATCGTTGCGGTTCTAATTTGTAACATATTAAACGGTTTAATTATCTCAATCTTATCTTGTTCTGTTTCTTCTGTTAATGCCATTTTTCTTCCTTTAAGCTACTCTGTAATTTCCTGTTACTCTAATTGAACGATTTGTTCCTGCATTGTGGGCTACTGCTGTAACATTCCCATTGCTAACGTGTTTATAAAAGTAACAAATAGCACCAGCTATTAAACCAAACGGGGAAGAGTTAGGATAAGTTCCTGCTGCGTTCATTTGAGTGGATAGGACTGCATAAGGGCCGCTATGAGAAAAAGGCAAACCAGTAATCCACATATCACCAGCCGCTCCTGATGTATTAGCACCTTCAAAATTTATATAAACATCAACAGAATTACCAACCTTAGTGTAATAACCAGTTGTTGTAACAGCACTGCTAGGGTTTCCGTAATACCCAATCAGAGTTCCCGTGAAAGTACCCTCTTCGTAATCGTCCAACTTATTAGCCGCACCAGTGCCGCCAATGTAAGCACCGCCTGAGAGGTAGAGGTCTTTATATCTGCCACTTCCATAACCTAAGTCAACTGTACCATTTGCAACTGAACCGTTTTTAAATGGTGTATAACTGGCTCCGTCAAACCGAAGACCCGAAGCATCTCCAGTGCTTCTGCATAACAACCTAGTTCCATTATCCTCTATTTGACCTGTTGTTTTTATCTGTAAATTGCCAGTTTCTAACTTTACATTTTCTGAACTATCAATGGTTATTGCCGTAGCATCAGCATTATCGTCTATGCCCTTAGAGGTAAACGAACCGTCAAACTGTACATTGCCTGCAAACGTACCACCCTGCGAAGAACTAACAGTATCAGCAACGCTAAATGTATTGTGCGCTATGATTGTTATTTCATCGTTGACCGCTGCACCAACGCCAAGCACCACTGAAGAACCAGAACTTGAATTATAGTCTGATGGCTGTAGCAATATTCCATTCTGATATACGTCAACTGCACCCACACCATAAACAGCATTAAAGGTGGTTTGCCCAGCAGTCGCTACGAACGTGTAAGCTCTGCGCGTTCCCTCAGTTAGTGACTGTCCAATATAAGCCATTTTTTATCCTACATCTACTTTTAATACTGAACTCATCCTGCTATCTCCCATGCTATAATACCGCTTCGTGTAGTATTATTTCCGTTTGCGTCATAATTATTATACCCAACAGTACCACCAGCAGGAGTTCTAAAGAATAATTCATAAGTCTGAGNACTTGTTGATGAAGGACTATCTAACCATGACCAAGATAATGACTGTCCATAATTACTCGTATGGCCCCCACTTATTGCTGAATCCTCTTGCCCATAATTACTTGTTATCCAACCATAATCAGAGGCGTTTCTATATAACTTATATTGATGATAAGCAGTTGCGACAGACGTATAAGTGCCATTCATAGAACCCATTAGTAAAATCTTACTACTCGTTGCAGATGGTGTAATAGCTACTGAAAGACCTGTGCTAACAAAATGTGTTGTGGTTGTACTTGTCCATATAGTTCTTACGCTTTCAACAACTTGAATAACATGACCAGATACTTGACCAGAAGCTATATCATGTGACTTACCCATTAGGTAATCTCCAATATACTCATAATCGCATCACAACTATTAGCCGCACTTGATGTAACTTTGACGCTATCGCTTGTTTCCAAAACAACCTTTTGATCACCACCAACAACGACAAGACTGCCTCCGCTTGGAACCGTTGCCGTCTTAACCATAAAGTGATCATTAGAACCGTCATTCAAAGCTACGTTTACCGTTATGGCTGTAGTTGTATTGTTAGAACAAGTTAGCCCTATGACGGTTGTTTGCGTAGAAGCTCCTACAGTATAACTTCCTATAGCCGTTGCAGATGTGCCGATATTTCTGCTTAGTTTTCTTTTAAACGTGTTTGCCATATTCTATCCTAACGCAATCGCCATAGCTACTGGAACAGCCGCACGCTCATCAAAGTCAGCCGATGCCAGTGTGATAAATACCGTTGATGTTCCAGTAAGATTTAATAAAGAACCCGTAGAACTAGATGTTAAGGTTCTGCTTAGAGTTGTGCCAGAATGCGTATATGTGCCAGTGCCAATTTCATAGCTATTTCCGCTTTCTATAACGTAACGCACACTATCGCCATTGCTTATACCGCCATTAGCAAATGTTCTAAAACCAGTAACCGCAGAGCCAAGCGTTATTGTGCCTGTACCTGTCGTAGTCGTTGTAACCTTTACTCTATCTGCGACTTTAACCATTAATCACCTATGATGGGTCTGGTATGCCAATATCCAAAGCAGATATGTCAAACTGGTTTCCGCTATTAACCGACTGTGAAGCGTTCAACGCACCTGTTACTAACAACCTACTGTTTGAAACATCTGTTATTGCAAAATGTGTTGCCGTGCCTGTACCTGTCACAGAAGCATCACTAATAGCTGCAAGCGTTACTTTACGCCCACCGCCAGAAGCTGTTCGATCCGCTGGCGCACCAATAGAAATACTGGTTGTGTTGCCTAGTGTATGCGTAGATGTTGCGGAGGCGTATGTCGTTGCTTCTTGTGATGTAATATCAAATCTTGACGCTTCCGTATCTAAAACCGTCAAACCGTTGTCTAAAACTCTGTCTGCTATAAATGCCATTAGTAACTCCTTATCTTCATTCTGCGACCAGAGCCGCTAGTTTTTGATCTTTCACTTTCCAAATTAATATCATTAATTGCCTTTTGATACAATGCCGCCCAAGTATTTGCACGAGTGTCTTCCTGCAAATATGGTGCAGAGTGAACTAAAGAACCATAAAGATAAGCATCTGGGTAATTAGTTAAAACCCAATTTGTTGCCGTTTGTGCATTTAATGAATCAATAGTCTCATAGTAAAGCAGCTCTAAAGTATAAGAAGCATCAGGTGATGGAAATACTTCAATACTACCATCGAGTATAGCAAAGTTTATTGGCCTACCGCTTGTATTAAGGTTTTGCGCCCTTAAATTAGATATTTGAAAAGCGTTAACCATTTCTAAAGTATTTGTATTTGCAGTGTCTAAAGACATACGAATAGGCTCTAAAAAATCAGTAGGCAGTGCTGTATACTGAGAGTTAAGAACAGCAGTGGCACGTTTTTCCATACGCCAATGTCTAACCTCTCTATTCATAACAGTTTCAGCAAGTGTAATAAAATCAGGTATAACTGACGTTAAATCATCTCTGTTTAGAAAATCAGCTATACTAGCTTTTAGTTCGGTATAATTAGTTAAAGCCATTTAACAATTCCATCTTCTACGAGCAGCTTTGCCACGTTCACCTGTCCAACCTTTAGACCTAGCGCAAAATGACTTCTTACGAGCCTTGTCTTTTGCAGTTAAATTTTTCTTTTTTGTTACCGCCGTTTTTAATTTTGACTTTGGGTTTTTTCTTCTATGTGCAGCAACACCTTTAGCGGTCATGCCAGCACCTTCTTTTACTGTTCGATAGTTTCGCCCTTTACCTTTAGTTGTTTTGCGTATAGCTTTTTCAGCTTTTCGTGGCATTAAAATCTACCGCTAGTAGGCCCACCTACGCCAAACTTAACAGCATTTACAAACTCTGCCTGCCTTTCTTGTGGCATTGTGTCAAAATTTAAACCAGACCTAGCAGCTAAACCTCTAGCTTCATCTACTATAGCAGCCATTCTAACCTGTTCTGCTTGTGCAGCAGAAGCACGTTGCATAGCCTGCTGCTGCATTGGAGTTTCGCCCATAACCATATTGCTCATTTGAGTCATGCCCATTCTGGGATCTGTTGCGTCTTGAGATAAACCTCTTTGCCTAGCCTCTTCTGCCATAGCTGCACTTGTGCGCTGCTCATTAGTTATTCCTTGAGGAACAGCATTTACTGCCTGAACAATAGGTGAAGTATTAGGGCTAACCATAGCACGCTCCATCTCAGAACCATATGGAGTTACACCTATATCATTTAGCATACCGCTAAAAATACCGCCCTTAAAAGTATCACCGCGAGTGTCGAAACCACCGCCATCCATAGCATCAAAAAAAGCAGGAACGTAACGCTTGTTTACCTCGTCAAAATAACCATACCTACCATCAGAATTAGCTGCCGACCTATCTTCAACAGAAGTGTTCTCATATTTAGCTGCACCTTTGTTAGAACCAAGGCCGCCCTTTCTAGAAGAAGGATCAGACATTCCTCTCTGCATGGCAAAATGCTGCCTGTGAGGATTGTCCATACCAACAGCAGCATAGTGTTCCTCCACTCGCCTCATATGTCTTTCTCTGTCAGTCTCTTCAGCCATTACTTCTTACCCTTCTTTTTAGATTTTTTCTTCTTAGGACGCTTCTTAGCTGTTTTTGCTGCATCTTTAAAGTCTTTATCAGAAGGTGCGCCTTTCGCGTTCTTTTTACGCATTTTTTCACCAGAACCAGCTTTAATTCTAGCTCTCTTTTTGGCAATATTCCTATATAAAGACATTACGCCCTCTTTTTCGCTTTTTTCTTAGCAGACATACTTAAATCTGCAAAATGAAAAATACGCTTACTAGTCTTAGTGTGCGTCTTACCAGTATGAAGTTGACCGTTAGACATTTTGTGCATAGTGCCTGTATGCTTTGTGCCATCTCGAAAATAATGTGCAACACCTTTTGCCATTATTTTTTCTTGCCGCCTTTTTTCTTACCCATTCCTTTACCATAATTACCCATAACAATCTCCTTTATTTTTTTTAAACACATACCACATTATGCAATGCCACGCAAATTGCGTTTTATGTCGCCTTTCCAATTACTAAACGCACCAGATAATGCAGTTGCAGCATCACTTGCCATCGTTAAGCAAAGTGCATCAGCCAAATCAGGTGACGCTAATCCACGCTTACGCATCTCATCCTTACTTTCAGCTTTCATCTTACCACTAGACGTAAAGCTATATCTAATACCTGTCAATTCCGCTAATAACTGATCGTCTTTCGGCAACTTACAAGCACGATCCTCAAACCAACCCTTAGTCTTAAACCATAACTCACTACGCAAATTTAAATATGTAGCACCCATACTAGGCGCTTCAGAAACATTAACACCACGAACAGGCAACTCTAGCTCTCTCAACCTATCAACAACACCAGAACCAAGCCCAATACTATCCACAAGTATTTCTCTAGGCTTCTTAGATGGCTGTAAACTTTCATATTCTGCAACAACACGGCCAACAGTCTGCATCAAATCTAAACCAGACCAAGACCTCATTTCAGTCACAATAGAACCTTGCCGCTTGCACAACGCAGTTTTGTCATTACCAAACCTACTAACGTCTAAACCCCACACACTAGGCAAGTCCTCATCACCCTCAACATCACGATGTATTGCATTCTCAACCAAGTGATACGGTATAATCGTATCATCATCAGCCTGTGGAAATTCTCCTAACACTCTGATTCTAAAGGCATTACTGTCTTCACCATAGCGCAGCTTCATCTCATCAACAAACTCATCACTAACCAAAGGACTATCTACGCACGACCAACGCCTCGTCCACCAACTAGAAGCCAACCTATTCTGGCTCTCAAAAAATGTACCACTAGATCTAGTGGGGTTGCTCAGCATAATTGTCGTAGCATTATGACCAGACATAGAACCAGCAGCAGCTTCAAATACTTGCTCTGGCACACCACTAGCCTCGTCTACAATCAACATAACGTGTTCTGAGTGTACTCCTGCTAAAGCTTCTGGCGTTTCTGCTCTTGAGGTTCTAGCCGAAATAAACATCTCACTAGGCGCAGCCGTATGCTCAACACGGTCAGACTTTACGTTTAACATTTCCTTAAACGCTTCGGGTAACTCATTAATCCAGCGCTTCATCTCAGCAAATAAAGCATCAAACAACTGGCTAGATGTTGGTGCGGTTACAACAACCTTATTAGGATAATGCATCAAAAAATACCAAAGCATAGCCCAAGATGCAGCAGTTGACTTACCAGTACCATGCCCAGACCTTATACTAATCTTACGCTCACCAGACGCAATAGCCTCAAGAAACTCAGCTTGATATTCTAACGGCTCTACACCAAGCACCTCTCTCACAAACAATGTTGGCTTTCTAGCGTAACGCTGAGTAAACTCAATCATCGTATTCTGAGATAAGTCATTCATGGTCAATAACCTTCATCTTACGCAGCGCATCTAAATGCAAATCACCAATGTTAATCTGGATGTTTTGTTGACTACCGCTACCATAACGATTTTTGTTTAAAGATGAAGCTATAAAATTATGCTGCTGCGCTAAACCCTTCGCAATGCCAATATCAACCTGATTAACATTTGCCTCGCTAACGTCACGGCTGTTCTTACCGTTTAACGCCTCGTCAACCTCAACATCACGCCTATCCTTAATATCGCTTAACATATCAAAAGCTGCATCAGCATGAGCATCTGCAACTTGATGCTCTATCTCGCGTATGGCGTTACCATACTTTTCGCTCTTCACAATGTTACGCCTAAAGTAACCGCGATCTAACCCAAGCTCTTTAGCAATCATAGGTATAGTTTTGCCTGCAAGTAACTCCTGCTGCAAAGTCTCAACCCCACCACGCTTATCTAGCTCTGCAATAGCTTTTTTGAATTTTGGTCTGCCTGCCATGCTTTCCTCATATTATTACTTCGCCCCGTACTTCAACTAATAATAATAATATACTAAAGTAATTATTATTATTATTAGTATTTGTATTTGTACGCAGAAGTATAACTAATAATAATAATAAAAGCTAATAATATTAGTTTTATTAGTGGGGGTGGGTGCTGCGAGAAAGTTAATAAAACTCAGGGAGGTTAGATTTTATTAAACAGCACCCAAAAATCCTATAACACAAATTTTTGTGTGTGGGAATGTAGTATTAAAGTCGGGGGTGGGGGTGGGCTAGGCAGGGGGGGGTCAAATTTATTGTATACCGTTGCATCTCATTGTTTGAAGTTAGTCAAAGACAGTACAACCAGAGTCAAACATGGGGTATTGTTCTAAGTTTAACCAATATTAAACAATGGCGAACAATAGGTTGCTCTTTGTTTCGCATTGTACTATTTGCGCGCGCCCCTGCGCGACCTTGTGCTTTACTGTTTGTCGTGTCGCGTTTTGGCAAAAACCAAACAATGCTAAACAATTGAAAACAATTGTATACTAAACAGTTGCTATGCTCTGAGAGGCTCTAAGAAGCTCACTGAGAGCAGAAAGGCCTTTTGCTATACTTAGGTCATAAAATGCCGCTTCCCTAATATTGCTATAATATCTCTATAATATTAAAAGCATTTGACCTGATATTAAAAATACTGTTTAAATATATATATAACGAATCAAAGAAAGGTTAAAAAATGGACAAAAAGACAACACAAGTAATGCACGAAATAACTTCTAGAGTTACTTCAGACATGGCTACAGCGGGCATCAATTGGGTAAAACCTTGGGTAAATGTATTGCAGCACAATCAACCAATGAGTGCTAGAAAGCATCAATATAGCGGTATTAACAGAATTAATTTATCAATGCTTATGGCTGCTAGAGGTTATACTTCACCTGTTTTTGCAACCTATAATCAATGGCAAAGTTTAGGCTACGAATTAGAAGGTGCTAAAGGTAAAGGCATAAGAATTGTTTTCTGGTCACTTATTAAATATGAAGATAAGAAAACAGGTGAAGAAAAACTTTATCCTAAATGGAAATCTTGGCCTGTTTTTAACTCTCAATATGTTAAAGGTTGGAAAGGTGATTTTTTACCTGAAGAAAAGAAGCTAAATCAGGATTGGTCAGACGTTATTGACGCAGAAAACCTTGCTCAATTATCAGGTGCTAAATTTGTAAATGAAGACGCAAATAGCGCCTATTACAGACCTTCAAACGACACTATTAATATGCCAAGCAAAGAGCAGTTTAAAAATGCTTCGGGCTACTACGGCACACTGTTTCACGAGTTAGGACATTGGACGGGCAGCAAAGAAAGATTAGACCGCAAATTTGGTACTCGCTTTGGCTCTGATGGTTATGCTTTTGAAGAATTGATAGCAGAATTAACAAGCGCCATTTTATCAGGTCTGACTAAANTTGACGCTGAACCACGCGCAGATCATGCTAAATATTTAAACAGTTGGATTGAGTGTCTAAAGAGTAAACCTGATGCTATACAAAAAGCTGCAAGCGCTGCTGACAAAGCTGCAACATTCATTTTAGAAGCTGCTGAACAAAACACAGAGCAAAGAAACCTACCTATAACAGTAACAAAAGTAGCGTCTTAACAGGCGCTACACTAATTAAGAAAGGCTAAGATAATGAATAGAACGTATTACGTTTATAAAGGTTATGATCGGGTAAAACCTTTAGCTATTATTGCGCCAAATGTAGCGAGTAATAGGTATGTTCAGGAGGTAAAACACTTGAACGCAAAACATGGTCACATAACAATTCGCAACTGTTTAGGCGGATTAGTAAGTGAGATAACAGAAGACGGAATAATAAATAGTTTTATTAAACTGCATGATGAAGTTGATGAAGCGCAATAATATTATCAGACTAGCTCTTAATTGAGCTAGTTTATAATATTATTGTAATATCAGATAATATTGATAAAGTAAAAATACGAATCAATGAAAGGCTAAAAAAATGAAACTTAAAAATATAAAATCAAACGTAACAGAATTAACTTTTAAAAATCATTATGACGATTGCGATGTGACTCTGTTATTCTCTTATGACACACCAGTAGCAGGATATGACGTTAAAGGTGCGTTTAAAACGACTACAAAATTTAGTCAAACAACAACAAAGCATATCAATCAATATTTTGGCGATGTGCAACCTCGTTTAGTTGTTCAAGAATATATTAATTCAATAAGAGATGGTGAGGCTTAGACAATGACTACACGCGAAATAATTTGGTACACGCTTACAAGCTCACTTTTATTAACTGGCATTTTTGCAGCGCTGTTTATGGGCTTTGCAATTGCTGATTTAATAAACGAAATAATTTTAATTAAGAAAGGCTAAGACAATGCAGATAATTTTATGGCAAAGCGAAATAATGGAAGCTATTACAGAGCATTTAAAAAGAAGAAATGTAGAGTTTGAAATTGAAGATTTTGACGATGTTTGGATTGAATTTCGGGAACCAGTTTGGCGCGATAAAAAGCACAAAAACGGTAAACCTATTTTAAATAAGTTTGGCTATCCAGAAAAAGAAATAGAAAAGATTGAGACTGTATCTCATATGTTTGGTGAGGATTCTGAATTTCGTATCTACACTAGTTTAAGAGATGAGGATTAATAAATGAATAAAGAATGTGTATTTAAAAGCAAAGATAGAGATGAGGGTATTGTTTGGCAATCTACACCAGAAGGTAAAGCAATGGTTGAACCTTGGTTTATATCAGACATATTATCTTTAATACCAAATGCTACAGTTGTTGGTACGTCTTCAAGTTATTTGAGTATTTCAGATGCAAAAAATTTTAGAAGGGAATTTTGTATATTTTTTGACGATCTTCTTTTTATGTATCATATATATGAAGAAGATATAAATCTTATNACAAGAAANGATATTTATACTTTTGAAGGTTTTTGTAAGAGGCATGGTTTTGAGTGTGTAGAGCAATTTCATTACAAAGATGAAAAGTATAATCAATTACCAGAAGAAGCAGCAGAATAAATAAAAACCTTTCTTGATTTAACTTAGACCCTGTTTTGCAGGGTCTTTTTTTTGTGCGCCCTTGCCATATAACCACCGAATAGAGT
>JGI24005J15628_10002155_pt1 | contig 10174 bp, 11 predicted proteins | sample LinPmetageLP40_FD_15628 | JGI IMG/M metagenome (IMG submission 15628) | reverse complement strand
GAAATTTGAATTATTTTTTCTAATAATTTATCTGCACAAAGTCCTTTATTGTAATCACTAATAACAACAGCATCTATATTAAAATTTTCAAGTATATCCTTGAAAATATTTAGAAGATTATCTATAGTCAAATCATCTATAGTTCTAGTATCTTCATCGTCAATTCGAAATAATTGATTATTATCTTTATAGTATCTAGTTTTAAGTGATATTTTTTTTTTATTTTTAACTAAGTATTTGGTAGACATATTAATTGATATGAATAAATTAGTTAAAATTGATGACAAATAATCTTCATCTTCATTTATAGTTGATAAAAAAAAAATATTATTTTTATAACTATGTAAAAGTTTAGCTAGATTACACGCTCCACCTAATTTATAAAAACTGTTATTTTTTTTAAATACTATATTGGGAAATTCTGAATTTATTTTAACTGAATCACATTCTATATATTTATCTAAAATAATATCTCCTATAACAATTATATTTTTCATATTAATTATATCGATTTAATTCTATATATATTTATACAAATAAAGTATTATTAAAAAACCAATATATAAAAAGTTTTTATAAATATAGTAAATTATATAATAAATCTTATCTAAGTTCAAAAATTTTTTAGTTTCAGGAATATTAATTGTTAAATCAACTAAATTAAGTTTTTTTTTAATATCGCCATATTTATTTATTTTTAAATGATGATCTATATCTATAATATATAATTTTTTGTCGTTATAGATAAAATGTTCTTTTTTGATATCTGTGTATATATAATTTTTGCTGTGAATTGTTAAAAATAGCTCCACTAATTTTTCATTAAAATTATGACAAGGATTATTTTCTAAATAATAATAAATTATTACAGATTCTGAAACAATATTAAATTTATTTTTAATATAGTAAAATCCTATAGGTATCGGAACATTTATAATATTGTAGTAACTAATGTGCATCATATTTAAAAATTCATAATAAGCTCTAATAGAATTACGAATTGTTTTATATTTTTTAATAATTATTTTTTGTCCTTTATAATTGATTAATTTAACTAATGAACGATTATCATTTTTAAAAATTTTTATAACTTTGTGCTTGTCAATTATATCTTTGATTTTTAAAGTGTTTTTGATAAAAGACAAATAGTATTTATTATTTACATATTTTTCAATATAAAGTTTTTTTTTAATAAATGACATAAATATATATATTATAAAATATATATTATTTGATAATTAATTAATATACTTTTAATATAAACTTTTTGAAAAATAATAAAATTATATTATATGACATTAATATTAAAAAATTTTTTTGGAAAAGGTGGTTCAAATTTAGTATATGTAAATCCAATAGATTCAAATAAATGTATTAAGGTTTTACAGAATAAAAAAAGAAAAAAAATTTATAGATTTAAAAAAGAAATTAAATTCTATAAGAAAAATAAAAATAAATTTAATCTATATAAACATTTTCCTATATGTTATAATCTTATAAAAACAGATAAAGGCATAGGTATATGCTATGAATTAATTAAAAATGATACAGGGGATATTTCAATTAATATTGAAAATTTCATAAAATTGTATGGAAAAACAGATGAATTAATTTACCATTATAAAGTATTCATAAATTGGCTTATCAAAAACAAGATTTATATTGGTGATGGAAACATGCGGAATATTTTAGTTCAAATAAAAAACAATCGTATAGAAAGATTAGTGTTGATTGAAGGGTTTAACAATCATCAATATATATTCATTAATAAATATTTCCAATCTGTTAAATCTTATTTAAAACGAAAAAATTTATATAATTTATAAATTTGAATTTAAATGATTAAAAATTGTAAAAAAATAAATGACATTAACTAAAGAGCAAAAAGATGCTTTTAAATATATAGAAAATGGCGATAATATATTTATAACATCAAAAGGCGCAGGATGTGGCAAAACATATCTTTTAAATCAGATTATTCAAGTCTATAAAAAAAAAAAAAATATTGCTATAACTGCTAGCACAGGAATTGCAGCCGTATTGTTAAATGGTATGACATTACATAGTTGGGCAGGTATTGGTCTTGGAAAAAAAGATACAAAAACACTCATTAAAGATATATTAAAAAAAAAAAATTACAAATCTAGATGGATTAAAACAGATATTTTAATTATAGATGAAATATCATTAATATCACCTGAATTATTTGAAAAAATAGATTATATTGGTAGATTTATACGAGATAATAGTAGACCTTTCGGTGGTATTCAACTTATCGTATCTGGTGATTGGTTACAACTTCCTACAGTTGATAGTGATAAATATGCGTTTCAGAGTAAGCTATGGAAAACTACGATTAATAGCGTGGTTTATCTTAAAACAATACAACGTCAAAAAAATCCATTATTTCAAGAAGTTTTAAATTCAATAAGAATAGGTAGAATAACCAACAAAGTTAAAAAAGCATTACGTAGTAGATTAAATATTGAATTAAAAAATGAATACGGAATTATTCCTACTCAACTTTATTCAATGAATATTGACGTAGAAAAAATTAACAATCAAGAATTGGAAAAACTAGCTAAAACAACAAATAGTTTTAAAAGAATATATAATGCTAAATGGATACCTAAAATAATTAATAAACAAAGTAAAATTACTTCCTATTTTAATACATCTAATATTGAAAAAAAAGATAAACACGAATTTAATGATATAGAAGTTGAAACTAAAGAAGTTTCACAAGAATATTTAGAAATATGCAACTGTCAGGAAAAATTAGAATTACTCATTGGACTACAAGTAATTCTAATTAGTAATTTGGACCAAAAAAGAAAATTAGTAAATGGCTCAAGAGGAATAATTATTGGATTTAACGAAGAAGATTTTCCAATAGTTAAGTTTATAAATGGTATTCAAGAAACAATAGAATATCATCTTTGGTCTATAGAAGTTGATAATGTTTTAATAGGAGAAATAAAACAAATACCACTTAAATTAGGATATGCCTCAACTATACATAAATCACAAGGTTCGACTTTAGATTATGTTATAATTAATTTAGATAAATTATTTGAGGTTTCTCAGGGATATGTAGGTTTGTCTAGAGTAACCCATTTAGAAGGATTATCAATTAAAGGCCTTGATTTTAATAAATTTAAAGTTAATATCGAGGCTTTAAAATTCTATGAACAGTTAGACAAATTATAATATTAATTATTTAAAATTTAATTGGTAGATATATTTATTATAATGTGTGATGAACATCAATACAAATATATAGGTTACACGAGTGGATTTATTTTATCTGTTTGTTTAATTCCACAAATTTACAAAGTCATTAAAACAAAAAAGGCCACCGATATATCTTATATATGGCAAATATTATATTTTATTGGTTTATTACTGAATATAGTTTTTTGTTATTTAGAAAAAATATGGCCTATATTTATACCAAGTATATTGGAAATAAGTTTGTGCACAATTTTGTTACTACTTAAAATAAGTTATGATACTAGAGCAACTATTCAAAATGCATCAGATATGATTAATAGACTATAATTTACATGCAACCTAAAAAATTTTGAGGAGATGCCACTTTTCTTTTTGGGTAATGTTGTTCTAATAAATTTCTTATTTTATCCGTTTTTAACCATTTATATGCTGAATCTCCTCCCCATATTAACCATGAAACAGCACCTCGATATTTACTTTTACCTCTATCCATTGGACTACCATGGTCTAACCATTTACAATATCCTGGATAAGAAGTTCCGCCATTTTTAGCATCTGGACCATGTCTAGCAAACCATGTTCTCATATCTGCTAAATCTCCAATAGAAATAGTTTTCTCATTTTCTAATTGAATTCCTCTATTCCATCCTGTTTCAGTTCCACCTGAAAACCCTTTATCAACCAATAAATTACCTATTTCTGCATCCTTTTTAACATTTTTAGGAATCGGAACCATTATATTTCCACCCTTTTGTCTATTTCTTTTATTTTTGACTCTTTGTCGGATATTTTTATCTAATGTTATTCGCGTAGGTTTACCATCAATACCCTGGTCTAATGAACGCTTCTTTTTACACATCATATCTATTTCTTGTTTAGTTAAATCTTGTGCTGTTACAACCTTTGTCCCAGGTAATTTATAATAAGCTCTACAATAAGGATATTTTTCAGGATTATCGATTCCTTTACCCGTGCCACATATTGCGTATCCACCAGGTCCATCACCTTTTTCACATAAATTTACCCATTGTTCCCTATACCATCTATTCAATGGATTTTTTTGCTTTGACCTCTTATCTTTAAATTTTGATGTGTAACTTTTATCCTCTTTGGTTACCCCTAACGCGTCTGGTTTTTGTCCTTTACATACACCTGTTGCATACCCATTCGCATAAGCAGAAGGGTATACTTCAAATGTATGTTTTGCCGTGCAGTAACCTCTTGGACATAATTTTAATTTTTTATTATCGTATCTTTGTTGGGCTTTTTCTAAACAAGTATTGTAATCTTTATTATTTATTTTTTTTTTATTCTTAATTGGACTTTTTGTTTTTTTTATATTTTTAGGACATTTTATCTTTTCTAAACATTCTGTCCCTTTTCCTCTAGTTTTTATACATAATTTATCCTTTTTTATACAACTACCTTTTTTCCCTTCTTCTGGTCCAATAAAAACATAACCATCCCAACAAGGTCCAGGCTCATCACATATATTATAGCTCATATATATATATAATTTGATTTTAATTTTGAATCTTTTTTGAAATAAAATGAGCCTAAATAAGCCCGTTCAATTAGGACTATGTTGTATGAACATAACCTTAAAAAATACTGATAATCCTATATATGCTTCTAGAACTATGATTCAGAGAAAAATAAAAGAACTAGGATTAGATGAATTAAAATCAAGAATAATTAAAAACCTAATAGATTTAGAAAAAATGATAGAATGGAATGAACAGAATGGTATTAAAGTCTTTAGAATTTCTAGTGACCTATTTCCTCACAAGACTAACCCAGATGTTGAATCATATGATTATGATTTCGCAAAGCCATATCTAAAAAAAGCAGGTGATTTAGCAAAGAAATACAATCAAAGAATAACAATGCATCCAGGACAATATAATGTTGTTGGAACCCCTAATAAACAATCATTCAAAAAAACGATCGATGACTTATTATATCAGGCTACAATTTTAGACCTTATGGGTATGGATAATAATTCAGTTATGGTAGTTCATGGTGGTGGAATTTATGGTGATAAAGAATTGACAAAAGCAAGATGGTGTAAACAATTTTCTGAACTCCCTAAAACTGTTCAAAATAGGTTAGTTTTAGAAAACTGCGAAAAATGTTTTTCTATTAAAGATTGTTTGGATGTTTCTAAAAAAATTAATATTCCAGTAGTATTTGATACCCACCATTATGAATGTTATAAACAACTACATCCCGATGAACAATTTTTAGAACCGGTTAACTACATTAAAGATATATTGGAAACTTGGGAAAAGAGAATGATTAAACCTAAATTCCATGTTTCTGAACAAGGGTCTGGTAGATGTGGACATCATTCTGACTATATTGAAATTTTACCAGAATACTTGCTTGAAATTCCAAAAAAATATAATGTAAATATAGATATTATGATTGAAGCAAAAAAAAAAGAGCTATCTATATTTAAATTATATAAAAAATATCCTTTCTTAAATTGTAAAAAAAAGAAAATAGTTTTTAAAAAAAGATAATAGTTTTAATGAATAAAACTATTGTTTGTTTTCTTTTTAACCAAATGTATTATTTTCAATATTAATGACATATTGTCGATTGATAAAATTTCCATAGTTTTGGGGATAATGTTCTTTTACAAACTCATCCATATGTCTATCATTCATAGAGGAATTACATAGACTACATATTGGAATTATATTATCTACCGTATTACTTCCACCTTTCGACTTTGCTAATATATGTCCAGCATGAAAATTAAGTTGTGCTATTTCAGTAGTTCTACAACAGATACATCTAATAGCTCCTATTTCTTTTCCTATATATCTATTCCAAGAATCAATTCTTACTTTTTTTGGTATTTTATTTCTAAATTTAATAGCATTGGTTTTTTCCTGTTTTCCAGTATGTTCATAAATTATTTGTTTAACCCACCCATACCCAAAATCATCATCTTTGAATGGAAACATTCCCAAATATAAACCCACTTCTTGACATTTTAATTCTATTTTAGATTGGTCTTTAAAGGATTTAGAAGCAGGGAAGCTATGAAATGGCCATTGTTTCAGTCGGTCATTGAAATCTTCAAGAATTTTTTTAAGTTTTATAGGCGTTTCTATATTGAGTTTTTGTGTCAGAACACCTAATGATTCCTGAAAATTATTTTTATTAATATGTGGTCTTCTAACTTTTCTTGTTAAAGACCATATATTATTGTATTTATTGAAAAAATCTTGTGCAACTATTTGAGGAATATTTCGGTCTATATTATCTGGAAAATTAGGTAATTCAGTATTTTTGTTAATAAGATTAAAATTTATTTTTAAGTCTTCTATAGTTTCAACTATTATTAATTCTATTAATACTTCTATTTTTTCATAACCTTTATTTGTTAAATTTTTAATCGCATTGAATCTATGTTGTCCATCAACTAGATAAAATAGTTTATTCTGTAAATTATAATGTATATTAATTAGTCCTAGAAAATTAAATTTATTGTGTTTTTTAAAATACGACTCTTGATATTCCATTATTTCTTCAATCTTTTGTTGACAAGTGATACGTTGTTCATTTGGAATTAAGATATCATAATCTAACAAACTTTTATTATTAATTTTACCAATTATTTTGGTGTTATCAACAATCAATTTATCTGTAAATTTTTCTTGCATTTTATTATTTAAAATAATATTAATTTTCAAATCAATTTTAAGTTGATTTGAAAAATTATAACATATGTTATAACATATTAAAAGTGTTGTAAACTATTATTTTTTCTTTAATAAATCTCTTGGGGATATACCCCATCTATCTTTAATATCCTGATCAGCGCCATTTTCTATAAGAAAATCTTTTAATTGTAGGTGATTCTCTTCTATTGCTAAATGTAGTCCAGTTCTACTATCGTAGTCAGTAAAATTTATATCACAGCCTTTTGATATACATTCTTTAACTATATCGAAATTGTTTGAATGACATCCATCTAATAATAAAAATCCTAAAATTTTAATATTATTAAAATCATTTCTTCTAATAGAAAGTAAATTATCTGATTTTATATCCTCATATTTATGTATCTTTATTTTTTTACTTAACATTTTAAAAAACTCTATACCCCTAAAACTATTTCCATTTTTGTCTAATTTAGGGGAATAAACTGCTATACCACACAATCCTGGTATTACAGCATAAATTATCCCAGATACCCCACTCTTTGCAGGTATTCCTATCTCATAATTCCATTCACCACTGTAATCATACATACCACAACTTGACATAATTGATAAGATATTTTTAACTGAATTTCCAGAAAAAATAATGTCATGACTCCAGGGATGGACTCCACCATTTGCTAATGTTGAAGCTACTAAACCAACTCCCAACAAATCTAACTCTATACTACAGAATTGAAAATACAATTCCAAATTTGTTTTTAAGTCGTTTATTCCCCATTTTCTATTTATCTTATTAGATATTGTCTTGTCTTTTCCTAAAAACGATTCATTTTCCTGCATCATATAACCTAAACAATAATTTCTATCAGCTGAATCTTTTTCACTAAGATATACCGAGTTATTGAAAGATAAATATGTTCCACAAACTAAACGTTTCCAATAATTATAAACTTCCTCAAATCTTTCGGAAATTGGCTTATCATTCGACAATAAACTTGTAGTCATTATTGCACCCGAATTTATTAGAGGATTGTGTGGTAATCCTTCATGGTCTAAACACAATTCATTAAAATTACGGCCACTGGGTTCTTTTCCTACATAATTGTGAACAGTGTCTTTGTTATATTTTTCTAAAGCAATTCCATAGCTTATGGGTTTTGAACATGACTGTATACAAAATTTTTGTTTTATATCTCCAACTTCAATAACCTGTCCATCTACAGTTGTCAATGTTATTCCGAATAATTCATCATTGACATTTTTTAATTGTGGTATATAATCTGCTACATCACCTTGATTATTAGGCTTAACTACGTTATAAATTTCTTCTATTATATTTTTTAAATCTTTGAAATTTGTAACTTCTAGTAAACCCTTATTGTATTTATCAATAAAAGCGTTGTTTTCAATATTATCTTTAAATCTCAAATCATGCTTATGAATTCCTAGACCAGATAATTCTTCAAAATCCATTTTAAACTGTATAAATATATATAATTTTAAGTCAATACTAAAATTAATTATTTTCTCCAATAATAAAGAGATTTTATGTGGACATATACTAAATTTAAAAATGTTTTGTTTTCTCCATTATAGTTTAACTTGTGTTTTTTACAAAAGGGTATCAATATATCTTTTGTTAACCTGGGATAATAATAATAATTAATACTAGGAAATAAATGATGAATTGTTTGGTGATTTAATCCATGGGTTATAAAATTAGTTAATTTAGAACCTACATTATAATCTGTTGTAGATGACAGTTGTTGTTCTAAAAATGAATTATTATTACGATANTTGTCTGTTAAATAATATAAATTATGACTGACTGTAAATGTTATACTTAGATAAAANCCACATACTAACTGAGCAATTAATAAATAGTATATACTCTTAAATTTGTAAGATAGATAAATATATAAACAAAAAATAGTTTTAGCTAGATAATAATAGTTTGAATGCATGGGTTCATAACTCATTTCACTTTTGTATCGAAATCCTAATAAATTTGCAACACTAAATAATGTATATAATATAAAAGTATAGAACATCTGATATTTATGTTGTTTTTTAACAATCATATTATGTGATAGTCTAAAAGGGGCTTTTACATCAGGGTCTTTATCTAAATCATTTGTATGCATATGATGTAAATTGTGTTTTGATTGCCAAGATTGATTTGATGAAAAAACTTCGTTTATAAAAGTAAACAAATATCTTTTTAAATTATTTCTAGTCGTTAATGCACCATGATTACAATCATGTATAGTTCTTGTTATCATAAATGTAAAACTTATACCATGTAATATACTATATAACAACGTATTATTTATTAGCATCATATAATATGTTATTAAAGTAGTCACTATGAATAGTATTATTTCTATATCAAATAATAAGATATCCCGTGCCTTTAAATTTTTAGTTTTCATATAATTTTCTATTTCTAATTTCAATTTATAATAAGTCGAATCATTACGTAAAACTACGTCTTCATTTATTAAACTTCCTAGATAATATTTTGAATAAAAATCACTATTAGGATTTAGCATGTTTTTAACATAACTAGGATGTGTTGATATAAACAAATTAGTTGCATCTAACCCCGCCACAGATAAAGGAATAAATCCACCAGGATGTTCATTAGATATAAACTCTGTTATATCAAACACTTTATTGTATAATATTATCCAACAATCATTTAATTTATTGTGTTTCAAAATTTCTTTTTGCGTGTAGCTGTTCATTACTTATCTTTATATTTAAATTTGAAAAATTAACTTTAAAATATAAGATTATTATAGTTATGAAAACCCTATATATAGACAATTATACATATAGGATAGGTGCTAATGCAAAAGAAAATGACCAACTTATTGAAAGTTCTGATAAATTAGATACATGGTTCCATTTAGATGATTTACCTAGTTGTCATGGTATAATTAATTGCCCAATAGACAAATTATCTAAACAAATTATTTATTTATGCGCAATCAATATAAAAAAAAATTCAAAATTCAAAAAAATATGTAATGTAAAGGTTGTTTATACACAAATAGAAAATATTAAAAAAACAGACAAATTAGGTGAAGTCCAATTATTAAAAAAATGTAAAACTATATTAGTATAAATATTAAATTTTTTTTTTGATAATAAATTTACTCCCTTTTTTGAAATAGTTAATATAGTTTTCATAATTATTATGCGAACACAATGGTTTAACATATCTAGGTAGGTCATTTAAACCTAAGGATAAATAT
>JGI24005J15628_10002154_pt1 | contig 10180 bp, 10 predicted proteins | sample LinPmetageLP40_FD_15628 | JGI IMG/M metagenome (IMG submission 15628) | reverse complement strand
CAAAGGAGTTATTAAGTTGAAAAAAAATGTCGTATGGTGGCCTGCAGTAGTAAATGAAACTCATATGAGTAAATACGGTGGTTATGATTATTTTCAGTATTCAAAGAAGACTTGGGAATATTGGTGTGAAAGAAATGATTGTTTATTTGTACCTTTTACAAAACCAGTTGAAGAAGATTTATTTAGATATAGAATTAATTGGCAGAAGGCTATATTTTTATTTGATGAACTTGAAAGACAAGGTATTGAATACGACCAGATTGCATTAGTTGATAGTTCATTTATGATTAGACACGATGCACCTAACTTCTTTGAAATGACAGATAGAAGATTGACAGCTTGGCGTGATATGGATAATATGAGATGGATTTACGAGAGTATTCAAGGATATAAAGATATATTTGATGGTTTTGAATTAGATATGAGTAAATACGTTAACTCTGGGTTTATGGTATTTAATGAAGAACACAAAGAGTTATTTCAAGGATTCAAACAATTTTATTTAGATAACACAGATAAGCTCATTAAGTTACAAGATGAAACAGTAAAAAAAGGTACAGAACAAACACCAATGAATTACTGGTTACAAACTAACGATGTTGATATAAATATAGACTTACCGTTACCATTTAAACTAACACATCTACAAAGAAAAGAATTGTTTAGTCATAATTGGCAACTTAAAGAAGATACAACACCATTCTTTATCAAATATGGATACAATTATAGTTTTAACGGTATACCAAAAGATAATAGAACAAACTTAATGAAACAAACGTGGGATTTTATAAAACAAAACTACAATCACGATGAAATACAATACGACAAGATTTTAGATACAATGCCACATAAAGACACAGCAAAGTACACTACGAGTAGAAACTTTAAAAAAGATATTATGAAAACATTTTCAGATGAAAAGTTTAAAGACTTAACGATGATGGAAATTGGTAGTTGTCAAGGTAACTCAACAGTAGTTTATAGTAGTGTATTTAAAAAAGTATATGGAATTGAAAAAGATAGTTGGAATATAGAACAAGCTAAAAAGAAATGTAATGGTATAGATAATGTAGAATTCATACAAAAAGATATCTACACAGAAGAATGGGATTTCCCACAAGTAGATGTCGTAATGATAGATGCTGGTCATACATATGAACACGTAGTACATGATATACAAAAAGTTATGAATTATTTTGATAATCCAATTATCATTATGGATGATTATGGTAATCCTAATGTAGAAATCAAAAGAGCAATAGATGAAGCAATTAATTCAGGTCTCGTAACTAAAAGTCCACATATTGGTGAAGTCAGTGGATTCAAAACAGCTGCTGGTTGGGTTATGAATGACAGAGAAGGTATAATTTTAAACTTAAATGGAAAAAAAATATGAAAAAGGCAACAAGTGTTAAAGAAAACATAGAGTTAAATGGTTCAATCCTTGATGAGTATGTAAAATTTATAGCTGATAAAAACAATTTATCTATTGATGAAGCTCAAGCAATAATTAATAAAGGTTGGGCTGCATTTGGAGAACGTGGTTGGTTTAGTTCAAAGTATAAAGAATACTGTGAATTTAATCAAGAAGTATTTCAATACAAATATAACGACTCACCTGAACAAGTGTACGACTTTTATAAGTTTCACGAAAGAACTGATTTTTTTAGATATCTATCAGCTGTTAGTTTTATGGGCGACGGTGACCAGGTAGTATATAATAAAATGTTAGAAATCATCATAAGTCAGGCTAAAAGTACATCTGATATTACACTTGTTGATTATGGTTATGGTTTAGCTACTAATACGTTATTTTTAATGCAGTTATTAAAACTAAATGTTAACACCAAATTAAAGTTAGTTTTAGTTGATGTTAAGAGACCACTAGCAGAAGAATTTATATCGTGGCTAGGTAAAAAATATAACATTCAAATACAATTCATTGAAGTAACAAAAGAAAACCCCCACCCAAAACTACCTAAATTTAATTTCATACAAGTAAAGGATAGTTTTGAACACATTTATCAACCAGAAATAATTGTAGATAATATAAACAAGTCAATGAAACCTGGTGGTATAGCATACGTGACGTATGACGATGAACGAGAAGAGATGAGTCACGTAACACCAGATTTAAAAGTAGTTCGTGATAGATTTAAAAAATATGAGTTTTTAGAAATTGGTAAAGGTATAAATGGAAGAGGTGTTATTGTAACAAAATCAGAACGTGTTAATGAGATGGTGATGATACCTTATAGTATATTAACCTATAGAATGCAGTACGTCGCACAACAGGTTGAAAAAGATAAAGTACAACGAGTATTTGAGAGTCAATCTCCACAATTAGAGAAGTTAGAGAAGTAAAAATTAGTAGTGCTTGATTTTAAAAATTACATAGAAAATACTAAAAGTAAAAATGATGAATGGTTTTTAGAAAGAGAACTTTGTTATTCTATTAAGCATAAATTTATTTATATGAAACCGTGTAAGACTGCAGGTACTACAATTTATAGAAGTTTGTTTTTAGGTAGTTTTAGTGGTCAATATCCACATGGCGAAATACAGGATGCTAGTTGTAAAAAAGACAGTCCAGTTCAATTTCTTGACTGGTGGAATAACACATCTAATGAGACAATGATGACAGAGTATTTTAAATTTGTATTTGTTAGAAATCCATTTGAAAGACTTGTCTCAGCTTATACTCATTTACATAATACGGACCACGCGTTGGGAGCAGAGTGGAGTCAAATGAAAGATGATGAATTTCCAAGTGGTTACAAAAATATATCTCAAGTTGACCAGAGTTTAAAACCTAAAATATATTACGGATTACACCCTAAGGCACCTACATTTAATTCATTTGTAAAATATAATTTACTTGATGGGAATGAACAAGTTACAAATGTACATTGGTTACCTCAGAGTTATTATGTTGAAGCAACACAATGGAAACGTAAACATTCATTTGTAGATTTTATAGGTAGGTTTGAAACATTAAAAGAAGATGTAACAAAGTTATGTAAGAGGTTAAATATACAAGTAAAATTTGACGATTTACCTAACTTAGATTATGGTAGTAGACATAGACATTATACTCGATATTATAATGATGAGTCGATAGAAATAGTTTCAAGTGTATATAAAAGAGATTTAGAGTTATTCGGTTATGAGTATTAAAAAAATAAATAAAGAAAGAAGTTAATTATGGGAGCAATACATAGAGTAATACCAGACGACAGACCTGGACAGGTTTGGTGGTTTCACGGTAATAGTGGGAGTGGTAAAACAAATATAGCTTTAAAATTTGATGTTCCAGAAAAAATAGTTTTGGATGCAGATGATTTTAGAGAAAATGTTTGGGATGATTTGGATTTTAGTGAGAAGAGTAGAAGAAAACAAAATGATAGGTTGGCTAGAATAGCAAGAATGTTATGGATACAAGGTAAAAACGTAGTCATAGCATCAATATGTCCATACGCTGACCAAAGAAAACAAATAAGAAATGATATATTACCTGATGTTAAGTGGATTTACGTCAACAGTAAAGATAGTAAAAAACCAACAAAGGAATACCCGTTTGAGGAGGGTTGGTGAAAAATTTAGTTTTTATGATGGATATTGACTTGGGTGGTGAAGGTAGATATTCAAGTAGTAGAAGAGCTGCATATAAATACTCAATAGATAGTTGGAAACGTTGGTGTGATAAAAATAACTGTGAGTTATTTGTATTAAATGATTTAATCTTAGAAAAAGAAAAAATGGCCATTTGTTGGCAACGATATTATCTGTTTGATATATTAGATGCAAATGATATAAAATATGACCAAGTTTTAATGGTAGACGCTGATACAATAGTTCATCCAGAATGTCCAAACTTTTTTGAAATGAGCGAAGGTAAACTATGCGGAGCTCACTTCGATGGTAGCTGGGATTGGGTCTTGAGAAGTATAGAAAACTATTCAAAATACGCTTTTGATAATTATATGATGCCGTGGTGGGAGTATTTTGATTGTGGATTTGTTTTAGTAAATAAAAAACATAAACAGTTCTTCAATGATATAGTAAATTATTATTTTACAAATCAAGATACTCTAATTAACTTACAAGAAACATTCCACGTCGGTACAGACCAAACACCAGTTAATATGTTAGTTCATCAACGAGATATAGATTTCAAACTATTACCTTATGAATTTAATATGTGTGATATGGCAAGAAAAGAAATATTAGCTGATGACTTATTATTTACTAAAATTGGTTGGATTTATCAATACAACGCAATACCAAATAATAAAGACAATCAGTTAACAAATCACTTTATGAAAAAAACGTATAATCATTTCTACGGAGAGTTAGATGAATAATAAAATAGCTATAGGTTGTTTAGTACAATGGTATGAAATAGACTTAGTAGAAGAATATCTACAAAGTGTTAAGAATGCAGTTGATATGATTGATAGCAAAAAAAATGTAATTATTGACTTGTATTTTAATACAGATGAAACACTCGAAAAAATAGACAAAGATAAAATATCGATGAGTTCTATTTGTAATAAGTTTAATAAAATACTGTATGATATTTTTAGTTATGATGAAGAAACGGTATCATTAGTTGGTTGTAGTTATGATATAAGATTATCAAACAAAGGCTTAGGTACTAAACTTTATACTATTGCTGATTATAGAAGAGATTTTAATAATAAATTTTGTGATGAGGCTGAAGTATTGATGTGGGGAGAAACAGATTCACTTATTCCACGACAAACGTTTCAAATATTAGATAATTTACACACGAGTGTAAAAGATAAAACACCAAAATATGTTAGTTTCTTTGCAACGTGTAAAATGTGGGATGAGTCGTGGAAAATATTAGAACACCCTGAATTTACAGATAAACCTTTTATTGATATGGATAAGATAGATACAGAAAATTGGTGGAGTCTTAGATACAATATGACTATTGATGAAATGAACTCATTCAATGATGAAGTAGAAGATTTAGATATAAAAACTACAAATAAGTTAAAATTTAATGGTTGTGGTTTAGTAATGTCTTCAGAGGTAATAAGAGCAGGTGTAAACATACCAAAGAGTGTATTTTTTGTACACGAAGACACCGCATTTATGAATAATTTATTAGTTATGTTTCAAGGTCAACTACCACAATACATTATCAAGAATATACTATTAGTTCATAATAGAAAACATTACAATAAAAGAAAATATGTACAAGGTGAAGATGAAGTTAATCCAGGTGATATCGGTGGAGCACGTTTAGCACACGATTGGTATGATAAAGCTAATAAGTTATCAGAGTTCAACGCACATAACTTCTTTAAACAATATAAAATGTACACTTGGGAGGATGTGTATGAGGTACATTAAAAGTGAAACTCAGAGAAGATGGGACAAACTATTTTTAAGGTATCTTGACTTTAATGAATCTGGTAGTGTTAATTGGTGGGAATATTTAATTCCAATAACATTTATTTTAAGTGTAGAGGTTTTAGCTGAGTTAATAGTTCAATGGATACTCAAATGAAAGTAGCATTCTTTTCAGAAACAGGTAATAACCAACGATACATGAGAGACTTTCCTAACGCTCGTACAGAAGTAGCGTGGTGTTTAGCATTAGACGCTCCGATGTGTAGTTTAAGTGCCCTTCCAAAAGAAAAATTTGATTTAGGTATTGTTATTATACCAAAGAATAATCCAAATGTCAGTTTAGATTTTATCAGAGGTTGTTGTGATAAAGTAGCAGTAATGCAAGAAGGCCCACATTGGTATTTCCAAGATTATCAAATAGATAACCAGTTTCATTACTTTAATACTTTAATGGAAGCTGATTGGGTATACTGTCATAATATATCAGATATACAATACTATAAAGGTTTAGGTTGTAAAGACGTAAGAGTGATGAGAAGTTTGATGATACCAGAAGGATTAACCCCACGAAATAAATCAGATATGAGAGAATTACTTCATATAGCGCCAGGTGACGCAACAATTATCGGTGGTAACTTTGTTAGTTGGTATGGTGGTTTTGATTCTTATATAGTAGCTAGAGAGATTGGACACCCAATTATATCACCTTCAATGGGTAGAAAACAAAAACAAGAAGATATGATTGAAGATATTCAGTATTTACCGTATTTAAGTTGGAGAGAGTGGATAAATACTCTATCTCAATATAACATCGGTATTCATTTAATGAGAACACATGCTGCAGGAACATTCGCTATGAATTGTGCATTTCACGGAATACCGTGTATTGGTTATTATGGTTTAGATACTCAAGAATTTTTACACCCAACAACTTCAGTTAATATAGGTGATTTAGAACACGCAAAAGAGATTGCAGTTAAACTAAGAGACGACTCAGATTTTTATGATGAATGTAGTAAAACTTCAAAAACATTCTTTGAAAACTTTTATACAGAAGAAGCATGGAAACACCACTGGAATAAACAATTTACTTTATAGATGTTATATTATAATTATAGTAAAGAAACAAGAGGTTATTAATGTCAAAAATACCAAATAATATTCACGTGATATACGGTCTCGCTGAAAACTTTGGTTGGGATGAGTACGAACATTATGTTGCTGAAGTAGGTAAGACAATGACGAGGCCTAAGGCTGACTCGTTCAATATAATTCGTTATCTAAATGTTAAGTCAGCATATGATGTCAACAAACCAGATAATATATTTTATTATTATAAACACGAACCTCAAGGTGAATGGTGGGATAGAGCTTTAAAATACATTACACCAATAAAGATTGAGCCACCTACTGAAATATTCGGTAATCCAGTTAATCACTTTGCACATCAGGCTGATGTCATAAGACTACAAGTACTCATAGAAGAAGGTGGTATTTATTTAGATTCAGATGTATTGTGTAACAAATCATTCGGTCCACTTTTAGACATTGAAGGTGAAAAAGGTGATTTTATTATGTCAAAAGAAGGTGACGGTTTACATAAGTTATCAAATGCAATTATGTTATCAAAGAAAGGTGCAGAGTTTCCTAAAACGTGGTTAGGAAGATATACAAACTTTAATGATGACGTATGGGTTGAACATTCAATAGAATTACCTTACACTTTAGCAGAAGAGTTTCCAAATGAAATAACAATTTTAGGTCATAAAACATTTGCGTGGCCTTTATATCATAGTGAACACTTGAGATGGTTTTTTAGAAACGGTGTAAACTACGCAAAGTGTGATTATTCAGATGGTATTGTTAGTGAGTTAGGTGGTACATTAACTACAGATGAAACTTTTGATGAATCATACGCACTACATCTTTGGACAGGTAAAAGTGTTACAAATGAATTTGTGAAAGATTTTCCTGACAATCCAATGGAAGATTGGTTGACAGTTGAAAATATTAGAAATATAGATACACCATTTAATAAATTAGCAAGAAGATTCTTGGAGGATATTTAATGAAAATAGTAGTAACGGGTGGAGCTGGATTTGTAGGAACTAATTTAATAAAGAGATTATTAGAAGATAAACACGAAGTAGTTTCATTAGATAATTATTCTACTGGTTTTAAAAAAAATCATCAAGATGGTTGTGTATATCTTGATATGGATATAGAAAAAGAAGTTAATATTGAATCTAAGTTATCTGTCATACGACATTTACACGTTATGGATAAACCAGACGTAATATTTCATATGGCAGCTTTAGCAAGGATACAACCATCAATTGTAAAACCACATATAACATTACAAAATAACTTTATGAGTACATTGAATATACTTGATTACGCAAAAAGACACAATAGTCAAGTTATTTACGCTGGTTCAAGTACAAGACATCACGGTATTTTTAATAGTCCGTACGCGTGGTCTAAGTTAGCAGGTGAACATCTATGTAAATTATACAGTAATTTATATGATTTAAATACGTCTATATGTAGATTTTACAACGTTTATGGAAAGTATCACCTTGGTTCAGGTGATTACGCAACAGTACTTGCTATATTTGAAAGACAATATTTAAACAATGAATCTATAACAATTACAAACAAAGGTGAACAAAGAAGAGATTTTACTCACGTAGATGATATCGTTGACGCTTTAGTAAGATGTATTGGTAAAGATTTTAGAGCAGAAGATTTTGAGTTAGGTCGTGAAGTTAATTATTCTATTAATGAGATAGCAGATTGTTTTGGTAAAGAGTATCCAAAAGAATATCTACCAGAAAGACCAGGTGAATATGATATGACACTAGCTGACTCATCAAAAGCAAAAGAATTATTAGATTGGAATCCAACACATAACATAAAGGACTATATTAAACAATGGATATACGAACAAAAGAAAACGTATCAATAGGGATAATTGGTAACGGATTTGTAGGTTCCGCAGTACGATTCGGTTTCTCACCAGGTACAGGTTGTGATGCTAACGTTAGAGTTTATGATAAAGACAGTTCAAAATCAGTAGATACTATCGAAGATACTGTAAATAAATCAGAGTTTATATTCTTATCAGTTCCAACACCATCAAACAAAGATGGCTCAATGAACTTAGATATTGTAAAACAAGCATTACAAGACATTTCAGATGTTAATCAAAATCCACATAATATAATATTATTAAGGTCAACAGTAACACCNGGTACNACACGAAAACTACAAGAACAATTTGATAATCTAAGAATAGTATTCAATCCAGAATTTTTAACAGAACGAAGTGCTAAATATGATTTTATAAATCAATCAAGAGTTATAATTGGTGGTGCAGGACACGTACAAGATGGAGTACATGAGACAGCTGAGTTATTTAGATGGAGATTCGGTGAATCAATACCTGTTATTGAAACAACGTGGGAAACAGCTGAGTTAATTAAGTATATGTGTAACTGTTTCTTCGCAACAAAAGTATCATTTATGAATGAGATGTATCAAATAGCAAAAAAATGTGATGTTGATTGGGACTCAGCATTAGATGGGTTTGTTAGAGATGGTAGAGTAGGACATTCACATATGAATATTCCAGGTCCAGATGGTAAGTTAGGGTTCGGTGGTAGTTGTTTTCCAAAAGATGTTCAAGCTATAATAAACTTTGGTGAGACATTAGGTGTAAATATGAATACTGTAAAAGGTGTATGGGAAACAAATTTAGAAGTAAGACCTGAAAGAGATTGGGAAAACTTAAAAGGAAGAGCGGTAGTAGATGAAAAAGATTAGTTTTATACAACCAAGTAGAAACAACTTAAAGTATTTGAAATGGTCGTATAAAAGTATCAGGCAGAATTTAAGTAAAGAACACGAGATATGTTGGGCTGATGACTTTTCAGATGATGGGACTTGGGAGTGGATGCAAGAAACAGCTAAGAAAGATGGTAACATCAAAATACATAGAAACGAAGGTCCAAATCGATTAGGACATACTATTTTATATGACACATTAGTAGAAATGGCTACCAATGATATCGTGATGATATATCACGCTGATATGTATGCTTGTCCAGATATGGATAAAGAAGTCTTAAAACACTTAGAACCAGGTAAAGTAGTGAGTGCCACAAGAATAGAACCACCATTACATCCAGATGGACCAGAAAAAGTATTAGTAGATTTTGGAATAGAACCTGAAGAGTTTAAAGAAGATAAATTAATTAAATGGTTAGAAGATGACAAAATAAATAGTGAAGACAAACTTACTAAAGGTATATTTGCTCCGTGGGCTATATATAAGAAAGACTTTCAAAATATAGGTGGTCACGACCCATTATATGCTCCCCAATCAAAAGAAGATAGTGATATCTTTAATAGATTCGTATTGAGTGGTTATGAGTTGATTCAGACTTGGCAGGGGTTTGTATACCATATGACGTGTAGAGGTTCAAGATTCAAAGACGGAGCACTTAGAAACCCAGCTGGTCAAGTCTTTATGAAGGGTAGAGAATCATCAGAGTGGTTAGAACAAAATCTAAAAAGTACTCGTAACTTTATTCGTAAATGGGGTCACATGGTAAAACACGATGATTTAATGTATCCAGTTATACCACCTAAATATGATGTGGGTTTCAAAGCCTATAATTGTAATGTAAACTTACTAAAAGAATTAGAGCCTTGGTGTAGTAAGATATATTTAGACTATGGTTCTGATTATATGAACGATTATAGAAAAGAAGAACAACCAAATACAGCATTT
>JGI24005J15628_10002145_pt1 | contig 10203 bp, 5 predicted proteins | sample LinPmetageLP40_FD_15628 | JGI IMG/M metagenome (IMG submission 15628) | reverse complement strand
AATATGTTTAGCACCTACCATTGGTCCCTTATCCGGGTGAATATGATAAGCACCAGAATATGGGGTTTTTGTTCTTCTATTTATAAATTCTGTCCCATTAGTATTTAAATTTTCTTCTATCTCTGATTTTAGGTTATTTCCTATCTTACGATATTGGTCAAATTTTCCTTGAAAATATTGGACAAAAAATTGTATTTTTAAATTATTTTGAATATTAGTTACAATATTTTTATTTGTGTTATAAACTTCACTTTTTTTGCCTGTTATTTGCCAGAATAAATTAAATGTTTGGTATAAGCGATATTGCGTAGATGGAGCTTGGTTTTTTAATAGTTTATATTGATCCATATCAATTTCAATTATAGAATGATCATTAACCTTACTTGCAAAAAATCTTAAAAATTCTCCATTCTGGTATTCTTTTTTTGTAGGTATTGGGTAACATTGAGTAGGGGAGGATGGTGCATTTTTAGGAAATTCTATTTTAGTTGCATTTAAATATCCATCGGGCATTGTGTATATATTTGTACTACCATCCCAAGTGTTTATTCCATCGTCATCATCAGCATCTAATTTATCAGTATCATAACCATTAATTGTAACTAATTCTCTTGTAGGAGTATCATCTGGAGTTTTGCCTGTATAAATTTTACCTGTTGATGTTGTAAAATAATAGCCTATATATTCTATACCTGTGGTAAGATATTGAAATTCATCACCGTTGGTAATTTGGTTTGTCTTTATTTGGGATTTAGGAAAATACATATATTATTTTTTTAAAAATCAACTGATGCACCTCTAAAATCATCTCTATTAAACATTCCCTCCCAAGCCTCTTCTAAATCACTATCAAAACTATTTGGGCTAGCATACCCCGGTGGAGATTTTGCTACTCCTTTGCCTGAAACTCTAAGTGTGGGGTTGGTTCCTATATTAATAAGTGCATATTTTTTTCTTTTCCAACTATTATTTAATTGATCTTTAAATAATTTTAAAGCTTGGTCATCAGGTACCATTTTAATTAATTTTTTTAATTCATTAGCTGAGTAGAAAAATCTATTTACTTCTGATCCTGCTACTTTTTCACTTCCATATTCTTTAGGTGAATATCCAATTGTTTTTCCTTCTGGTAGAAATTCTATAGACATAGATTTTGCCTCTATTTTTAAAGCATCTATTATATCTAACATTAAATTTCTATAAGATTCAGCTTCACCTACAGCAGCAGCTTCTGTTTGGGCTGCTGTTCCACTACCCCCAGTTGTTGTAATATTAGCTACCTGATAGTCAAAATTTCCATCTTGACCATAAAATTTTCCATCTGGTGAAGGTTGGGATACACCTAATTCAGTACTTAGTCTTTTTAAAATTGATATTAATTCTTTTTGTGGGAATACATCTGATTTAGAGTTAAATGTATTATGAGTGTATATCCCACTTCTATTTTTTAAGTTAGCAGTGGTTGCATTATATTTTTTCTTTAAAGGAAACATTTGTTCATAACTATATGTAAAATCTATTTGAGGGTGTCTAGATTTTATTCCTCTAAGTACTTTTTCTAATGATTGTAGTTGTTCAGGAGAATAGGATTGATAATAATCATATCTTTTAAAAGTAACTTCTTCACCTTGTTCATTTACAGGTCTAGAAAATAAGTTATCTAAATTAACATCTTCTACATTTGTTAAACTACTTATAACTCTTGTTTTAGCATTTGACTTAGTAATTTCGGTTTTATTTCCATCAGAATCAAATCTTTGATATACTATTTCCCCATTACTTAGCTTTTTCCTTTTCATATATCCTAAAGCCTTTAATTCAATACCAATAGTATATTTATCTTGAGTACCAATACTAGCATGGTAAGACCAAAATGCTTCATTAAACATTAATTCTATATGGCCATCTTGACATATAACATATTGAGTAGCAACAGGAAAATTTCCTTCAATTGCTCTTTTTTGCCAACCTGTTGAAGTACTTTTAGCGCCATTAGGTGAACCTTTAGACCAACCACCTGTATGGTGAATTACTACCGAAGTTTTTTTAGTTACTTGATCAAAGAAATAACGTTTTAATCCTGGGGTTTTATCAACATCTCCAGTCCAATGTAAATATTTATTTTTCTTTCCAGCAACAATTTGTGGTTGTTTTGTTTTTGGATTTACTGAAAATGTAGGATAACCTGAAGGAGATGTTACATCTATACTTGTTGGATTTGAAATATCAAACGTTCCTCCAGCAGCTGTATAAGTTCCCCCTGTTCCTATATTTTGAGGTGGTAAAACTGGGCGTTGAGGTAAATTTGCTTCTAAAGTAAGTAAATCAGATAATGATAATTGATCTGCTAATTGAATATTTGGGTTAGCTTCAGTTATAGGTACAGAAATAGTTTTTAAAGTAGTAGTCCATTCTTTTGAATTAATTTTATGATCATGGGCTGTAATTAAAAATTTCATTGCCTTTGGATATTGAGAAGGTAGAAACTCTTGATTTATAAATAAAGAATTATATAATTGAAACCCAGTCATTCCATCTATATCTAATTTAAATTCTACAGGAATAAATCCTATAGTATTAGAAGGAGCTTTTGTTTTGCTAGTTTCTTGAAGATTTTGGACATTTTGATATTCTTGAAATAGTTTTTTTCCTCTTTCATAAAAATCATCTTCCTCAAAATTAAAATATTTAACCCCATCAAATTGAACAAAATAAGAACTTACTCCTTCTCCTTCGCATGTTGTTTTTGTTGATGCATCATCTATTAGTGCCTGAATTTCTTTTTCAGTAGCAGCAGCATTCTTTTCTAACTGAGTAGAATCCTGTTTCGCTTCATCTGCATTAGATAGAGCTGTTGTCGTGGTATTTAAATTAGTAAAATTAGGTTCTTTTGCTTGTCCCCCAAATGCTTGTACTAACCATCCTTCATAACTATTTTTAACTGCTGCTAATGCAAATGCAAGTCTTTGTCGTGTTTGGATAACAGCTTTATCTGCTTCTTTATAGTATGTATTAGCAGCTTCTAAAAAGTTTAATCTACCTTGATCGGTATCAGCATATTGTGAAGCGGGAAATAATTTAATTGTTTGCTTACCATCAACTGTTACTGGGAGGGTATATCCTAAAAATACCTTATCAAATGCAGTAATTAATTTTGCATCACCAATTTTTCCAAATGATCTTTCTTCATTTACTACTTTTTTATAAACTCTTCCGTCGTCTTTTGTAATAACTTTTTCAAGTTCTAATGATGATTTTAAGTATTTTTGTTTACTACCATATGAAGCTCCTTCAATTCTTTTCTCTAGAGCATCTCTATTTTTTTCTAGATTTCCAACTAAATCTACTGTTGGGGCTACAGCTGTAGAGGGTTCGTATTCAGGTTCTATAATTTCTTCGTTAAATCTATCACTAAGTCCCTCATTCCATTTAGAAAAAGCAGTTGCATCATAGCTTTTAGTACTACCAGGCACTCCTACAGTAATCATAGTGGCTGTTTTTGGGCTTAGTTTAGTATTGAATGATATATTTTTTAAAAAAGAAGCTGTTTTAGCCCCATACCCATAAACATTTATAGCTGTAGATGTTCTACCATATTCTGGGACTCCTAAATCATTTGCTATTTTAGAAATACCAGGAATTGGATTTTGATCAATAAAAGTTATAACATTACCATCTTTAATTATAACTTCAATATTATTTAATGACCCTAAAGATTCATTAATAGTATTACATATATCTGTTAAAAGTTCAAATAAGGGTACTTGGTTTTTTTTATTTTTTTTATTTTTAATTAAATTTATTACATAATCTGTATTTAAATAAAGGTTCATTAATTTTCCGTATATTACATTATTTTTTACTACGGTATATTCTTTAAATTTACTTAAAAAATTTACTGAACCTGTCTCTTCCCCATCACTTTTTGGAAATTGATTATTAATGTCAGTAGAAAATCTTGGATTTATTAAGACTTTTCTGGGGTCTAATGAAACTTGGTTTAGGAATGCACTTACTATTGTTGTTTCTACACCCATATCTATATCTAATAGTGGTTCTTTAGTACTTCCTATTTTTACTTTAGGTAATATATTAGCTCTTAAAAAAGATAGTAAGGTTTGAAAGGTTACATAATAGTTTTTCATAGGGGGAACTGCTCTTACTATAGTTGATCCATATTGGTCAAAGGCCGCATCCCTTATATTCATAAATTCCCCTTTTGTAGTACCTTTAACTAGTTGAATTTGACTACTAAAAAGAAAATTTGTTAAAGCATCTGTTGATGCTATTTCTATTAATAAACTAGATTCAGCTGAAGCATCAAGTTTAGTGTCTGGAGATGAGTTAAATGAAGTTTGTTCAATTCCATATTGATAAGATGTTTTAAAGTTTTCATAATTAGATTTTAATGATAATAAAGCATCAGCATTTAATCCCTCAAATCCTATATTAGTAACAAGAGATTCTATTACATCTCCCATAGTTATTAAATCTAGGGTAATATCATATGTTCCATCTTTATTAAAAGTCCAAGAAAAATTTGAAACTTTTCCAAAAAATCCACCATAATTTCCAGAATATCGATGCTGTAAAGTTTCAATATTTGCCATCATTTGTTTTTGAGATATTGATCCTCCTTTAAACCAGGTTTTTTCTATAATAGTACTACCTAAATCTTTTAATGTTGTAGAATTTTTATCCCATCCCCATTCTAACATTATTGTGTATCCTAATCTAAGATATAATAGTTCTACTATTGCAAATTGAATTTTATTATAAGCTTTAATTTTAACTTTAGCTTTTTTTATAGATCCTCTATTTACATGAGTAACAGTAGCATCTATAAGACCTGGTGTAGGTTGTAAACCTTGGTTAACTGATCCTATACCTCCATATTGAGCTAAAAGATCTAGTACAGCTTTTGATTTTTTAACACCACTTCTAAAAGCATAAGAATTACCTTCAAGGGCACTAAAAGTATTAAATAATACAAAATTTTCTGCTAATTTTTTTCCAGTATAATTTTGAGCAATAGCTGCTGTAATTCCAGCCCCAACATCGTTTTTAGTAACGTCTGTAAGTCTTGTTGTGCTATTTAAGCTAACTCCTGAGGCTAGTTTAATCCAAGGTGACCTATTATTAAGATAATTTAAAACAAGAGCATCTCTTTGGCTACCATCTATCCCAGTACCATGTATTAATTGTCTTCTTGCAACTTCATTACTAACCCATTGTTCGGGAGGTACACCTAATATATTTCCTTTCATAACTAAATTTTATTAAGTTCATCTAAAGAATTTTGGATAGCCTGAGTTTCACTAGGTATTCTTAATTGTGTTCCTATTGGAACATAATAAGATCCCTGTTTTAATTGAGGATTTGCTATTGAAATTATCCACCATAAAGATGAATCTTGGTAATACTGTTGTGCTAAAAGATCCAATCTGTCTCCTTCGTCTGTATAAACATAAACATCGTCATAACTTAAAGGAACATCTGGATATTTTGTATTAGCTACAAATTGAATTTCCTTTCTATTCTTTCCTGGTAAGCCTACTGATAATAAATCTATGTCACTATATCTACTCATTAACTGTCGTAATTATTATTAAAGTTATTTTTTAATGAAATATATCTTTGTTTACCAAATTTAGATAAAACATCTCCTGATCCTTCACCTTCAGGACCCCCGGTAAATTTGTTATTGAATCTATTATTCTGTACTTCTGGTACAAAATTGTGGATTGGGATAAAGTTAAATCCTGATACTTTTATAATATGTGGTAATTCTTTAACTGTTGGGTCACTTGCTATTGTATTATTACCTGATCCTACTGATGTTACGTCGCTTCCATCTGGGATTGCTATTTCCCAAGGTGATTCTTTTGGAACCCCAAATGAAACTCCAGTCATAATACCTACTTGTTCATATAAATAACCTCCTACAGTTAAAGTGATTAAATTTCCTCTCATATATCCAGTTTTTGAATAATCTGGGGCACAAACAGAAGCAAGATAATTTAATTTTTGATACATTGGTATCAATTCTTGTTTTGATTGAGCTGCTACTGTCCAAGATAATGAAACATTTCTATCAAACCCACCATATCTATAAAGCTTTTCTCCTCTTCCCATAAATTGTTCACCACTCCAACTTGCTTTATAATCATCTTTCATGTCATCTAAAAATGCTCTAAAATGAATATATGTTTTTTTCTTAGGGTTATCATTATCAATAACTCCAATTCTAAACTTACAAAGATCATTTTTTACTTTATTATTAGTAACATTACTAGATCTATATAAAGGAAAAGCAGTTATTTTATCTAAAGGACCTAATGACTGTCCTGCAATTTGTGTTCCTTTTACGTAACTAGATTTATTTATTCCTTTAGTTCTTCCAGGAGTTCCTAAATTTACTCTTTGTTCTATGTTAAATTCAGTATAACTTAAACTATTAGGCATACTTGCATTACCCCCAGGAGCAATAGTTTGTCTAAAATCTTTTACTGGGGTGGATGCTGTTATTCCGTTAACATCACTACCTCCATTTACTTGGGCATCAATTATTTGCTGTTGAGTAAAAGCATTAATTCCCTGCGCTTTATAATTAGCAGGAGGAGTTGTTAATGTACCTGGGTCATAAACGCTTAAATTAAATCTTCTTAATCCACTTAAACTATTACTAGTATTATCAAAAAATTCAGTAAAATTTTCAGGAAATAAAGTACCAGTTAAACTTTGATATGTATTAGTTACATTATTTGGGTTATTAAATAATCTTTCTCCTTGGAATTGTAACGCAGTAGATCTATTTCCCGCTAAAAATGATGATTGATAATTATTAAACCCATTTGTTATATCATTAAAGAACCCAACATTAAGTAATTCTGGATTATTTCTTCCTGTTCTTTCACTAGATAGTTTTATAATAGTTTTTCCTACACCTAAATCAGATCCTGGGCCTCCATTATAAGAATATAAGGTATCTACCCCTGCTGTATTTACTTGAATTTTACTATCAGTAAATTGAACTAACCTATTTGAAAGAGATGGTTGGTTTTTTGCAACTACATCTCTATAAAGAGGTAATCCTAAAGGATCTTTAATATTTAATAAATCAAATAAACCATTTTGACCTGAATCTGGTCCTGTTCTACGAGTAGGGTCTATTCCTTGTTTATTTAAATGTCCTCCAAATGGGTTTGCGGCAGCTTGTAGTATAGTAGAAGTAGGTAAATAAGCACCTTCATTTAATATTCCTCCACTAGCTTGAGTAGCTACACCACTTCGTGATAATACATTTTGTTTAGCTGTGAATAATAGTCCATTAGGAGATTTAAGATCAAAAAACATTTGGGTTAAACGAGATACATCTTCTGCTACTATTCCAGGAGTTAAATAACCCCCTCTTAACATAAAATCTATACCTCCATCTCTGCCAATACTGTCCCCTGTAGGTATAGATGACTTTATGTAAGGTTGGTTGCTACTGCCACCACCTAATCTATCCATACCATACCTTAAAGATTTAAGATCGGTTGTTAAATCAACTAAACCCATGTATTATTTTATTGAGGTTGGTTATCTACATACTTTTGAACTGCTTCTCTATCTAGTGCTGATACTGCTTGTAATTTAGTAACATTTAAATCTGGTAGAGATGGTGTTCCTCCATTTAGTTTAGATAAATCTGAACCTGCTGTTAATTTGTTTAATAAACTCATAATTGATTTTTGTTATAAATATTAAAATTATTGAACTTGATATGTATTCACAGCAAATGATGTTCCTACTTCAGTAGAATCCATACTTACTGTTCCTTGTTTATTTAAAATGTTATCTAAAATAGCATTTGTTGACGATTGTAATTCTTCTAATCTTGCCATTGAAATTTGAGCTGATACAGCTTGTTGGGATTGTTTACCTTCTTTAGGGAATAAATTTGTACCTGCTATTACTGTATCTTTATTATTTAAAGCAATTGCACCTTCAGGACCCATTAATGTTCTAGAACCATAACCAGCTCCTCCACCTCCTCCAGGAGACATCATATCATCTGCATTATATAATTTATAACCATAAGCTAAAGCAGCTGCTGCAGCAGCAATACCTAAAGCAGGACCAATTACAGGTATTCCCCCCATTGCCCTAAAGGCTACCATAGCCATTCCTTTTATATCCTCTAGTAAAGTCTTTCTTTTAATTGACTTAATTACACCTAAAATAGCAGATCTGGTTGCCAAATATGCATTATTTGCTTTTTCAATTCCCATTTGTAATAAAGACTGTTTACCTTCTTTTTTCTTTAATAAAAGTATAGTAGAGGTAAAACCAAGTATAGCATAGCTTATTTCACTTGCTTGTTTTAAACCATCAACAAACATTTTAATACCATCCCCTATTATTTTTATAGGAGCTGATATTAATTCAAATGCATATCCTAGGGCACCAACAGCAGGTAATAATAAATCTACTATAGGTGTAATAATTTGCATTAAAGGAGCTGCTATACTAACAAATACTTCTTTCATTTTTGCAACAGACTTATTTAAGTCTTCTTGAACACTAGATTGTGCTTTTAAATCCGCTAAACTTTCTTTACCTAATTTTGCTTTAATTTGGTCTTGTGATAATCCCTTAGCTTGTAGTTCATCTATTATTTTCTTTTTATCTTCATATTCACTACCTACACTATTAGCAAGTTGTTCTTGAACAAATAAGGAATTAGCTAATTCTTCTCTGGATAATCCTGTAGCTTTAGCTAATGCTTCTTGTTGAATTCTATTCATTGCACCAAACTCAGCGGCTGTTCCTACTTGTTTAGCAATTTCTGCTGCGGCACCCGCTATATCATTATCTAAAGCTAATTGTCTAGCTTTTTCTAAATTTAATGATTTACCAGTTAACATTTCAGCTTCCATTTCATTAGCTATAGACTGTTCAAAGTTTAATAACCCATCAGCTATATTTTCCATTTGACCCATCTCAATACCTAAAGCTTGAGATGTAGTTAAAGCTTTTGATAATTCTGCAGCACTACTTCCTAATGATAATGTAGTAGCTTTACTAATTTTACCAATATCAGCTAATACTTTTTTAGAATTTATTTGAACTCCTAGGGAATTAGCTGTTAAGGCTGATTGAGCTAAAACTTCTTTTGTATTCTTTTTTAAATCTCCTCCAGTTGCTTGGGTAATTGAATAAATACCACCCATTTGCTCATAAGTTAATCCTGAGGCTTTATGTAATTCTTGAAATGTTTCAAGGTTTTTAGAGTTTTCAGTAGTAAATACTCCTGTAATATCATTAACTGCTAATAAAGCTTTACCTAAACCTTCGGCTGTTAATTTTACTGCCCCAGACATATTTGCAGCCGTAGATAATTCTGATGATAATGCTGCAGCATTACTATATGACATATTAAGGCCCTTAGCTAGTTCTCCATTCATTTTATCAACGGAAATCATGGCTTTAAATACACCTAATACTGCTAATTCTAATAAACGAGCGGTAGTTAATACTGATCCTAACCCACCACTTAATAATTTAGAGGCAGTACCAGTTTTATCCATTTTATCTAAAAGACCACCAGCATTTTCTTTTGCAATTTGTAATAAACTTTTATTCTTTTGATTAGCATCATTTTGTTCTAATAATTTTTGTAATGATGCTTCTTCTGCTTTAAATACATCATTAGCCGTACCAAGCATTTTATTTTTATTAGCTCTGGATACACCTTCTAACTTATCTATTTTTTCAAGAGTAAGTTGTCTTCTAGCTTCGTTTCTTTCAATTTTAGAAGTAAGTTCTTTACCAACATTTTGACCTTTTTGAATTTTAATAGTTAAATCAATTTGATCTTCTAAACCTTTTGTTGCTTTATTTATAGAATTTGTAATATCTCTTTGATAAGATTTAGCTACTTTTTGAGTTATATCATCTAACCCACTCATATCATCTATAGCAGAATCTATTGCTGATGTTATAGTGGCAGATAAAGTTTTAAAGGCATTATCTAAAAAACCAACTTCTGTAACTTGGTCTTTTAATAAATCTGATCCTTTTTTTAATTCGTCGTTAGTAGCCATTTAAGGAGTATTTTATTATAAATATTAAAAAAAGCAGCTATTTGTAGCTGCTCTTTCCTTTATAATTTTTTTCTGTTTTTTTAAACTCGGGGACATTTACTTTTCCTTCAGA
>JGI24005J15628_10002144_pt1 | contig 10207 bp, 3 predicted proteins | sample LinPmetageLP40_FD_15628 | JGI IMG/M metagenome (IMG submission 15628) | reverse complement strand
ATATAACTAAATGTGTAATTTAGTAACAAAATAAGTAATAATTAATTATGGCAGGAGCGACTATAGAAGTAAAATATTTCAACACTTTTGTTTTAAAAAAGTCTGTTAGTAGTGAAAATTTAGAAGATCAACCAGTATGGAATGGATCTTTTGGTATACCTACGGCTAATTATGGTTCTTACCCAGTTGCACAAGAAACTAGTAGTATATATAATTTTGCAATAGAAGAATCAAGAATACGTGGCGGTTATAATAACACAACTGTTGATTTTTCACCAAGAGCATATCTTGTTGAAGATGAGCCAAATGCTTTAATTAGACAAAGCTCTTTGATATACTCTGGAGTATTTAATTCAAGAACTGGTATAAATGATACTAATGTTTTTCCAGTAGGTCAAGATATAACTAAAACAGCTGATCCAGCTAATGGTTCTATACAAAAGTTATATGCTGAAGATTCAAACCTTATAGTTTTTCAACAATATAAAGTAAGTAGAGCATTGATAGATAAAGACGCTATATATTCAGCTGAAGGCGGCGGAACAGTAACATCTTCTAATTTAGTTATAGGCGTTTTGCAAGCTTACTCAGGTAGGTATGGAATTAGCGATAATCCAGAAAGCTTTGCTGTATATGGTTATAGAAAATACTTTACAGATAAAGTAAATAATGTTGTTTTGAGATTGTCTAGAGACGGTATGACTGAAATATCAGCATATGGCATGACAGATTTTTTTAGAGATGAAATGAATAACGTAAGTGTTGGAGGATCAAAAGGTTTAATATTAGGTTCTTATGATTTATACTCTGACATGTATACATTGTCATTACAACAAACTGGAGAGCAATCAGAATATAAGACATTAACTTTTGATGATACTATAAATGGATGGACTAGTTTATATGATTATAGTCCAGACCAAATGTTTACTATAAGAAATAAATTTTATTCTATAAAAAACAACGAGCTTTGGCAGCACTATAATACTGCTTTTGATGGAGTTACAGTTAATAGATCAAATTTCTACGGTGTTAGCTACCCTAGCTCTGTGACAGTTATATTTAACCCTGAGCCAATTAGGTCTAAAACATTTAGTACAATTAGTTACGAAGGCAATAGCGGGTGGCAATTAACAGCTATGGCTTCTGACGGAACCGGACAAGGAAAAGATTATTCTTTAGCAAATGCTTTTTTAACTACATTTGATCAAGTTAATAATGTTTTAAGTTATACTGAAGGTGCATATGATAGTTTAGGTAACACTGGTACTGCAGCAAACCCACTTAATCAGCCATTGTTAAGAGCTGGTTTTGATAGAAAAGAAAATGCTTATGTTGCTAATTTAGTTAATAGTAGCGCTCCAGCTGAAGGAGAAATAATATTTAGTAATCAAATAAGCGGAATAAAAGGTTTTTATGTTACTGCTACGTTTAGTACAGATACAGTGACAGACCCTGGAGGAGAAAAACAATTGTTTTCAGTAGCAACAGATTTTTTCTCTAACAATGGATATTAATAAAATGAAAAAATATGAGTAATTTAGTAATGCAAATAATTGGTGCCACTGCACAGGTTGGCTTTGGTGTTTACGGTGCTGTTGTAGCTTCAAAAGAAAAGAAAGCTGCTTTAGACGACCAACGTGATATACAGGCAACTTTAGATTCTCTTGTAGATAATAGACAAGAGATAATAAATCCATATGACGAAATACAAGATTTAAGTGGCATGCTTAATAACCCTATGGCTAATTTAAGCGTTGCTACTCAAGCTGCTGAAATGCAAGTAGAACAAGCTGATATATCTCTTGCTAATACTTTAGATACATTAAGAGCTACTGGAGCAAGTGCTGGTGGTGCCACAGCTTTGGCCCAAGCTGCTCTTCAAAGCAAAAAAGGAGTATCTGCAAGTATTGAAAAACAAGAAGCTCAAAACGAACAGCTGAAAGCTCAAGGAGAGCAAATGTTACAACAAAGGCAATTAGCCGAAGCTCAAAGATTACAGCGAGCTAGGGCTAAGGGTGAAATGTTTATGTATGGAGAGCAAGAGAAAAGAGAGTTGATGGAACTAGACAGAACTGCTGGTATGTTAGAAAATGCACAAGCTAGAGAAATGCAAGCTATAGCTAGTAGAAATGCTGCTATTGGAGCTGCAATTGGTGGTGTTTCAAATGCTGGTAATTTTTACCAACCCACAGATTTAGTAGATACAGACGATTATTTAAATTCTCAAGCATATGGAGGTAGTAATATGGGATTAGGATCTGTATCTTATATACCTGGCCTTGACGCGCAAGGTAATAAAGTTAGCATGAGACCACCAGGATATTAATAATAAAAAATTATGAGTTATAGAAATCCACAACAAGTATTAGACACTAGCACCGCTAAGTTATACAGTGATGTATCAAAAAGTATTTCTGCTGGTATGCAAAGTATTGATAAAGCTTATAAAGCAGATCAAGAAAGAATACGTAAAAACCAGGAAGAAATAAAATCAATGGTAGGTAAAGCTCAAGATCAAAAGATTTTGCTTGATACTACTTTACAAAAAGCTTATGAAGGTGGAGGTACTTGGTTTGATCAAGCCAATAAAGAAAGACTCAGCAATGAAGCTAATAAAATTTCTTTAATAATGCAAAAAAGTATTAAAACACCTGAAGAAATGCAAATGATATCAAATTTCATGGGGTTAGGTAATACAACAACAACAGATATAGCTCAATTTGGAGCTTTATTAGAAAACATGCAAAAAGATTTAAATCGTGGAGGCAAAGAGGGTGGAGTTTCAGAATGGCAAGATCCTGAAAGGTTAAGAAGGGCAAAAGGTTTTGCTGGCTTAATACCTGGAGCTAGAATAAGTGTTGAAACTGACATTTCTAAAGCTGGAGGACCTATTAATACATATAAGTTTACAGATCCAGAAAACGGTAAGGAATATTCTATGACATCTACAGAGCTTAGACAAATGGAAAATACACCTGGATTAGGCTTATATTCTACTGTACCAAAGTTTACGCCAATTATAGACGAGACAATAAAAAAAGCAGTTAAAGCACCTGATCTTTATAAACAAGGTAGTCTTAAAGCCGTAAGCCAAAGAGATCAATTTGGTAATTTAATTAGAACTGATTTTGTTAAAGAGGCTGACGAATCTGTTTTTAATGCTACTGCAAAAGGTGTTATAGTTCCATTTACAGGAGCTCTTCAACCACAAGATTATATAACATTATATAACACTTTTGTAGATAAAGCGAAAGAAAATCCTAAGCTTTTTTCTAATTTTAAAGATGTTGAATACATATCTAACGAGTCAAATCTTGAAGACAGATCTATGCTTGTTAAAATGATGCAAAGACAAGCTTTTATTGATGCTGGAGAATTAACTAAACCTTCAGGTTCGTATGGAGCTAAAGAAGGTATATATGCTTCATCTAGCGGAGATAAAGGCGTAGGCTTAAACAGAGAAAATGTAAATACAATTGCAGAAGAATTAATAAAAGAACACAAGAGCTCTATTTTTAATACTAAAAACCCTGGAGGTTTACTCTTAAATAGAAGAGATGTTGATGGTAATTTAATAACTAATGTAGATATAGTTAAAGATGAAAAAGGAGTTCCAACTGGAGTAATAAATTATAGCGTAGACTTAGGAACTACAGGTGAATCTAAAACAAGAACAATAAATACACGTAGTAATGCCGATTTGGCAAAGTATATTGGAATAACGCTTTATAACGATTATCCAGGTAACAGAAGAGAAAAAGGTGATATAATACCAGTTGTCAAACAGTTTTTGAAAATACCTCCACCAAAAGGTGAAGAATTAACAATGAGTTATTTTGGAGAAAAAGGATCTAATGTTGTTGCTATTGCTGATGTTGAAACTAAACAAAAACAAGATCAACTACCTACTCCTTTAGAAAGGCTTGAGTTGAATACACTTGTAAATAAGTATAATAAGTACAATAACATGGATAGGGACGATGTTAGAAAATTAGGAAATAGGCAACAAAGAGAAAGAAGAAAAATGCTACAAGCTGGTGAACCTACTTTACAAAGTTTAAGAAATAACAAGCAATAACATGGAAGAAGAAATGATTATTAAAGCCTTTGAGTTGTTTAAAACTCAAGGGTATACAGGAACTATTGAAGATTTTAGATCTGCTATAGAAAGAGACGAAACTTTGTTAGAAGATTCTAAAAATTTAGTTTCTAGTAGCTTGGGAAAGACAAACGGTGTTGCGGAAATGGATGCAACTGTAACACCAGAGCCGGAAGCGTCCGAGAATATGGTTTCACAATCGGAAGATATTTCTTTGGGTTTAGAAGATCCTGAAGAATATAGTTATTTTGGTGATTTAGGCAAAAAAATTACAGCAAACACATATAGAGCTTTAGGCACAATATCTGAAATACCTAATTATTTAAACTCGTTTAAAGGTGCTATAGGCAGAGAGTTTATGAACGAAGAAGAGAAAAAAAGATATGATGCTTTAGACCCTGTCATTCAAGACGCAATAAATAATATTAATGGTATTAGTTTTCTTCCTGGAATTAGTGGCGCGAGCATGCCAGCTTTAGCAATGGAAGGAAGAAAAAAATATGATGAGTATAAACAAAAAGCTGACACCTTAAATGAAACATTAAAAACTTATGAAACTACTATAGGTCAAGACATTTATAATCTTGATTTTGCTCAAGCAACAGCTAGAACCTTTTCAGACGCTGTAGGTACTTTACCTTCCTTAGTACAGGCTATGATTCCAGGCGTGGGTATAGCTTCTATAGCTTTAGGAAGCGCTGCTGAAGCTTCTAGAGAAGCTAGAGAGACAGAAGGTAAAAAAAATGATCTTAAAACAATGGGCTTTTCTACTATAATTGGAGCATCTGAAGGTTTGCTAGAAGTTGTAACAAAAAGAATTGGTGGTAGAATGTTTAAAAGCTTAGCAGGTAAAAATAAAAATGTAATAAAAAAGACATTAAAAGATTTTGCATTTAATGTTAGTAAAGAATATGGTAAAGAAGGTGCTTCTGAAACTGCTACAGAAATAATAAACACGGCTGCTGAAGCAATATACCTCAACAAAGAAGTTGATTTTGATGAGAAGTTTGCAGAGCTTGTTGACGTTTTTATTATAGGTGGCGCAGTTGGCGGTGGTATGGGAACAACCGGAGGAGGCGCTGAAATAATAAGAGATATTACACAAGGTAAAAGAGTAAAAAAAGAATTAGCAAATACAGATTATAATAATTTAATAGATGCTTATTCAGATGAAAAAACAACTACCGGAACAATTGAATTAAGTCAAAATCCTAATACTGAAAAGTTTTTAAATTATGAACTTAATCAAAAGGTAAAAGATGGTGATATAACACAGGAACAATCTGATAAAATTAAATTAAACTTTAGAGAAACCCAAGGAGTTGTTAATTCATTAAAACCTTTAGGTTTAGATGAATCTTTTTCTCCAGAAATAGTTAATCTTGTTAAAAAACAAAAAGAATTACAGCAAAATATAAAAGAAGTTGATAATCCCGCATTAACACAATTTGAATTAGAGTCTTTAAAAAAAGTAAATGAAGAATTAAATAGTCTTGTCGTTCAAGCTAAAGAATCTAAAATAACAAAAGGTGCTAGAGTTGTAGCTGAAGCTGTGGGTTTTAAAGTAGATGAATTTGACACTGCGGAAGATTTAGAAACTGAAATACAAAAAATAAATAAAGAAATACAAGACGGTTCTAAAATTGATGTTAAAAAAGCTGGTGAATTAGGTTTTATATTACAATTTCCCGATGGTGAACAAAGAGTTTTGCTTAACAAGGAACAAGCATTAAAAGAAAATATTGTATCCACAGCTTCTCACGAGGTTCTTCATGGTGTATTATTTAATACTGTTAAAAATAAAGGAGTTGGAAAGTCCTTAGGTGAATCTTTAATTAGTGAGTTAAATAAAATAGATAAAAATCAAATAAAAGATAGTAATTTTAAAAAAAGACTTCAACAATATGTAGACGATGTTGAAATAAATGAGGACACTACTTATGAAGAAGCTTTAACTTTGTTTAGCGAAGCTTTAATAAATGGTGATTTAGTTTATGAAGAAACTTTATTTACTAAAATAGGTGATTTTTTAAGAAGAACTTTAGCTCCAGTAGTTGGAATAAAATTTAATAAAGGTAAAGATGTTTATAATTTCATTAGAGATTATAACAGAACTATTGAAACTGGTAAAGGGTTAAAAACTATTACAAAAGCCGCTAAAGGAGTTGGTGGTAAACTTACAGAAGTTAAAGATTTAAAAATTAAAGAAAATAAATCTTCTAAAAATATAATTAAAGAAGCTTATGAAGAGCTACAACAAATAGATGAAACTGAAGCTAACTTTACTCAACAGCCAGAAGTAAGAGAAAGTAATAAAAAAAGAAAAGAAGAATTATTAAACATAGTTAAAAACGAAAATGTTTATGAAGAACTTCGTTTAATAGATGAATTTGAAGCAGATTTTAAACCAACTAAAGAGTCTACGGATAGAAAAAAAGAATTATTAGATATAGTAAACAAAGAAGAGAAACAAGAAATAATTAAGTTTTCTAAAAATACAAAAGCATCTGAAGAAGTTCAAAGGTTATTTAATGAAAAACCTAGAAATTGGGAAGCTCTTGTTATAGAACAAATGAGACCTATAACAGCTAAGCTTGCAGAAAGAAGAAGAGACGTAACTGGTTTTGATCGACAACTTTTAATTGATGAAATAGAAACTGGTGAAAGAGGTATTTTAGATTTAATAAGAAGTTATAATCCTGAAAAAAACGATTCTTTAGCTGCTTATATAAATACTTTATTAAGTTTTAGAGCTCAAGAAAGCTCTAATCGTGTTTTAAAAGAAGTATTTGAAAAAGATGTTACTGAAGAAGTAGGTGTTGCAGCTCAAGAAGATGATATATCTATTGAAGAAGCTATAGATGAATCATTTAAACCTACAGTAGAAGAAAAATCAAAACTAAGAAGGCAAATAAAATTACCCGATGAGCAAGTTGAAAAAGTTAGACAAGCAGTTCGAAAAACATTTGGAACAAGATTACCTTCGCCTAAGTCGCCTCAATTCAAAAAAGCTCTTAGAAAAGCTTATGACACAGAGTTATTTAAAGAATTAAAAACAAATGTTTTTAAAACTAGGGACGAATACAGAAATTTTTTAAGGGAAAACTGGAAAGCTTTGTATGATGCAATACCTCAAGAGACTTTAAACCAAAGCTTTGCTACTTTTAGAGAACCTGTTTTAGATGAAAACGGTAAGCAAAAAAGAGAAAAAACACCTGAAGGTGAGCGTATATTTAGAAAAAAAAATATAACTAGAGAAGAGTTTTTAGATTATTTCTTCAATCCAAATGTTGGTGGTTCTACAAGAGGTACTAGAAAAGATGCAATAGTTAGAATGCTAGCTCAAGAATTAGGTTTTGACGCTACAATGGAAACAATACAGGAACCTAAAGTTATTGAAAAAACTGAGTTTATAAACCCAGAAATAACTCCTCAAAGCATTGCTCCTGAAGTTGATAGAGCTATAGCTACTAAATTTAGTCTTGCAGATAATATGAATAAAGCTTTTCCAGGTTTAGACTTGAATATTGATTTCAATAATAAAGAAAAAGTAAATAGAACAAAATTATTTTTAGGTGACTTAGGTGAAAAAATTGGTATTAAAAACACTATTGACTTTATGTTACCTATGGTTTCAAAAGGTTATAATTTTGTAGGAAATAATAAAAGAATGATATTATTTAAAGGCAGAAAATCATTTTTTGAATACATGTCAAAGCAGTTTCCTGAAAGTGATTTTGTAAACAAATACAAAAAAAATGCTAGATCAATTGAAATTGAAGGAGAAAAAGTTAAGCTAAAAAACATATTTAATCAATCAACTAAAGGAATTACTAGTGGTAAATTTCAAAGAGAACTTAAACAAAGAGTAGACTCAGCCATAAACCAAAGAAAAGGTTTGTTTTTAATTTTAAAAGAATTAAGAAACTCTATAAACACTGAAGAAAAACTTAGTCAAAACAAAAATGAAGTAGTTATGTATTTAGCTACACTTATAAGTAATACAGACGCTCTTGTCAGAACAGCTGCTATACCTAAATATATACTTAAAGTTAAAGGATTAACTGATTCAGATTATGTTTATGAGCACTCGGAGGTGGCATATGACACAAGAGATGAAATATCTAAATTGGTTTTTGATAAAAACATAAAAGAAAAAGATTTACAAAAAAAGTTTGACAAGGTAATGGAAAATTATGTAGTTTCTATTTTACCTAAATCTCACGATAAAGTAGTAAATACTTATTTTAAAAACAGAGGGCCAAGAATAAATTCAGAAGATCCTAGTAAAACACAAAGAAGTCAACCTGGACCTCCTTTACCACCTATAAACGGAATACCTGCTAGATATTATTTATTAAATAAAGAGTTTGAAAAACAAGGGTTAGAGCCTATTTCAAATTTACAAGAGTTATCAGAGGGTCCTGAAATAAAATTTGCTAAAAGTGTAAAACCAACCGAAACAAAAACAAGTAAAGTAAAAAAATCTTCGTTTTTTGCTAAAATGATAGAAGAAAAAACCGGTATAATTGCTAAACAAAAAATAAGCGCGGTAAGAGCTGCTAAAATGGGTGAAGCTAATAGAAAAATAAATTTCTTTATTGCTCCATCAGCTGAAGATTTTATGGGTTTAATGTACAAAACCATAGGTAAAGGTAAAGTAGGAGACGCTCAAAAAAAATGGATCAACGAAAACATAATGAGACCATATGCTATAGGCGTGGAAAAAATTACAATAGCAAGAAACGTTGTAACTAATAGCTTTCAAGCTATAGCAAAAGATTTAAATATAACAGAAAAAGACTTAAAAAAGAGAATACCTAATAGTGTTTTTACTCAAGAAGATGCTGTGAGAGTTTATATATGGGCAAAGCAAGGGTTAGAAATACCAGGTATATTAAAGAAAGAACAAAAAGAACTTGTTAGTTATGTGAATGGCAAAAGCAGTTTAGTTAAACTTGCTAATAACGTTATAAAAATAAATAATGTAGATTTTAAAACACCAACTGATTCTTGGCAAGTTGGTAATTTAGGAACTGATCTTTTAGAAAGTTTAAATACAACCCGTAGAGCAGAGTTTTTAGAAGAATGGCAAAATAATGTTGATGATATATTTTCTGAAAACAACCTTAACAAACTTGAAGCTGCTTTTGGTAAACCTTACAAATTAGCTGTTGAAAATTCTTTACAAAGAATGAAAACAGGTAGAAACAGAAACGCTGGAAGAGACAACACAACAAATAGAGTTGTTGATTGGACTAATGGTGCTACAGGTGCAATAATGTTTTTTAATTCTAGATCTGCTATACTTCAAACTATATCAGCTGTAAACTTTATAAACTTTGGTGACAACAATATAATAGCGGCAGGTAAAGCTTTTGCAAATCAAAAACAATATTGGTCAGATGTAACAATGTTGTTTAATTCAGAGTTTCTAGTAAATAGAAGAGATGGTTTAAAAATGAGTGTAAACGAAGCAGACATTGCTGACGTAGCTAGACAGAAAGGAGTTAAAGGCTTAATAGCAAAGTTATTAAAACTTGGTTTTACTCCTACTCAAGTAGCTGATAGTATTGCTATAGCAACTGGTGGTGCTACTTTTTATAGAAATAGATACAATGCTTTAGTAAAAGGTGGTATGAGTAATACCGATGCAGAAACTCAAGCAATGAGAGATTTTAGAGAAACAGCTGAGGAGTCTCAACAGTCAAGCAGACCTGATAAAATTAGCCAACAACAAGCTAGTGAATTAGGTCGTATAATACTTGCTTTTGCTAATACACCATCTCAGTATGCAAGAATAATTAAAAAAGCCGCNCTGGATCTTAAGAATCGCCGAGGCAGTGACAAAGAAAACATATCTAAGATACTTTANTACACAGTAGCTCAAAATCTTTTGTTTAACGCGCTTCAAAACGCTATGTTTGCTGTTGCATTTGGAGATGTAGATGATGAAGATAAACTTAAAAAAGAAATAAGAGTTGCAAATGGTATGGCTGATTCTTTATTAAGAGGTATGGGTATTCAAGGAGCTATACTTTCTGTAGTTAAAAACGCTGCAATAAGAGTATATAAACAAGAATATAAAGAAATACCTATGGAATT
>JGI24005J15628_10002132_pt1 | contig 10244 bp, 9 predicted proteins | sample LinPmetageLP40_FD_15628 | JGI IMG/M metagenome (IMG submission 15628) | reverse complement strand
GTTGATTCCCTTGATTTATCCTGTATTTTTTTTCCTTTAACAACTTTGTAACCTTTAAATATTCTTATAGTTAAATATTGTTTGGTTTTATCTCTATTATATACTTTTTGTAGTGCAACTTTCATAACGACTTGATTTCATTATAAAGGTAAGAAAAATATACTAAAGTGATACACATTTAGTTTGTGTATCACAAATGTATCACGAAAAAGTAAAAAGAAAGTATAAGGAATATATAAAGATTAACAGGTTATAATAGATAAAGTAAAGAAAAAGTATAAGGAATGAGTAGTGCTTTTATTTACCAATACAGAACTTCACTTATTTGTGTTTAACAGATAGAAATCATTATTTAATACCTACTTGTGTATCACTATTGTATCACTTTGATGTCAAAAGAAAGTATAAGAAATGCATAAAGAACCTTATTGTTTAATCTAAAGTGCTACACAAATTTCATAACGACTGCACCATTCAAAAGTACATAATTCTTATAAAGTATTGGACGATTATAACTATGTATTATAGCTTGTCTAGGATTGTTGTTTTTTAAAATCATTATATTTAGATATGGAGTTAGTATTTCCTTTAATTGTTTTATTAGTAGTTTTTTTAATTGCTTGGCTTAATGCTAAATACAGGGAAGAACAAAGAATTGCTAGAAGGGATTATTACAGGGAATATCTTAAAACTGATGCTTGGCAAAGAAAAAGATATGTAGTTCTTAAAAGGGATAATTGGACTTGTCAATATTGTGGTGTAAAAGCTACTGAAGTACATCATAAGAAATATGCTAAATATCAAATTGGTAAAGAACCTATAAAATGGTTGGTTTCTTTGTGTAGGTCTTGCCACGAAAAACAGCATTAAATTTGTAGTTTTTTAGAAATCATTATATTTGTGATATGAGGAAATTCTTAATCTTATTTGCATCTATCACTATTCTTGTGAGTTGTGGTTCTTTAGCATCTATATCAACATTGAATGATAAAGTTGACATAGGAATGACCAAAACAGAATTTCTTGCTATTGCTTTAAACAGGGCAAAAAAGGATGCAATGACTGAAACCTATTATGTTTATAGAGTTGACCAGTACAATCTAGATGGTGTTAGAGTGGATTCAATGTTTTATTATTTTAGATATTCTGATGATAAATTGTTTGAGGTTAATGCTGGAACTAGAGCATCAGATATAAATGTGAATATTAATCAGTAATAGCTTCGTCTAACTCCTTATCTGTCTTTTTGCTTAACCTATCTATTATTTCAATTTTAAAGTTTCTGGGCATTTCTTCCTCAACATTTTCCACTTGTTTTAATCTTGGAATTACATAAGTCAAACCAATTTGAATTAATTTCAGTCTTTCAGCTAATGTTAGTTTTTCAACATCTATTGAATCCATAGCTTCATTTAGTATGATAGCTAATCTTTCTTTGATTAATGATGTTATTTTGTTTGGTACTCCAGCTTTTCTAGGCATAATAAAACTTGTTACTTTATTAATAGATAAAAGGGTAGAAAGTGAAATCTAATCGTTATAATATGAAAATTATCCTACCCCAATATCTTGAGTAATTAGTTAGACATTCTATACTTATTCGCTACAATATCAAACTTCAAAAAACTGCTTGTAGCTTGTTGTATTGTTAAAGGATAAACTTTGGAATATCTTTCAACCATTCCAATTGCATTGATAAGATTGTTTGCAACAATTAACTTGTCATTTTCATCTTTATTCTTGGTATAGATAGTGTAATCTTTAGCATCAACTTTAGTTATAAAGTCAGTACTATCTTCACTAACAAAAACTTTAGATTCATAGCTATTATATCTGTTTTCAAGTTCAACCAATGCATCTGTGTTTACATCTAAAAGAAACAATAACTTATCATAAGATAATGCTTTATTTACGATGCTTTTGTTCTTTATAACGAATAATCTTTCAAATTCTTTACTCATATCTTCAAGAAACTTTTGTCTGTTTATATCATCTTCGTTTATGTGTTGACTACACCATTCAAATGCTTCCCACAGAACCTTTAATTTTTGTTCAGCTTTAGCTTGAGCATTATTATATGCCCTTTCGTCTGTATAGACTTTCATTGGAGTAAACTTGTTGTTTTTCATAATTATAGATTTAAAATTTTAGTTATAAATGCTTTTAGTATGTGTTCATCTGAAGCCATACGAATACCAGCTATTTTTCTCATTTGTATTAATTCCTGTTTAGATAAGTTTACAGAAATCGTATTCTTTGATTTAGCCATTTTAACTGCTTTTGCTTGGCTAGGAGTATATACAGAATGACTTGCACCTTCAACTCCTTTAAAGTGATGAATTGCCATAACTATTGTTGTTCAGTTATTGCAATATGTCTTAAATAACCTGTTTTAGTCATTCTTAACTTGTCTGCTTCTTGTTTGATGAACTTGTCATCTTCTTTACTTAATCTTAATAAGATTGCTTTTTCTGTTTTCATATTTAATAAATGTTATAATGGATTTGGTCATCTTTCATATATTTAGTTACATAACCTGCAACCTTGACCTTGTTGTCAACAGGTTTGTAATAGGGAATTTGGTTGTTTTTTAAATCTAATACATAACACAAAACCCCTTTAGTTAATCTATGTGCATTAATTAATAAGTGAAAGTGATAACCTGACAAGTCAGCATTTCTTTCAACTGAATAGAATAGACTGGTTGTTCTATCTAATTCGCTAAACCTTTTGAATCTATCTTCTAACATTGTAGGATTCTTGATAAAGGGCGATTGAATAGTAGCTAAAACATTATAGTTTTGATTGCTTATAAACTTCCTCCAGCCTTTCTTTAGTTGCTTTCTTTTGTAGCTAATAGAATAATCATAGTTGTCGTAAAACTTCTTGTTTTTTTCAACCTGTATGTCTAAATTACTTCTTGTTATAATACTCATTATCAGTTAGTTACATTTCACATATACATATAGTAGATGTCTGCACTATTTCTGTGCATTTCTTTTTTTAACCTATTAATAAGTCATTATGTTCCCACATAACATCCTTAATAATACCTTGTCCTGTCTATTGTTTGTTTTGTTTATTATATAACGAAATCTATATCTAATTTTGCATTTTTAGATATATGTATGTTATAATTCAGCCTTCAATTCTGAAACTGAATACCTTTTATTAGATAAAAGATAGTTGTCTAAATGTTCCCTTTTGTAAGTGTTTTTACCATAATTAGGACGATAATAAGGGATTTTGTTTTGGTTGTTTAGTTTGTATAAATAGGCTTCAGATATTCCTAGATAAACAGATGCTTCTTTGTGATTTAATACTGGTTTTGTGAGTGTTTTAACTTGCTCTAATAAACAATCTTGGTTAGATTTAAGCAATCCAATTTCATTTAGTAAATCGCAAATATTGGCTTCACAAGTATTTTCAGCATTAAGGTCAATGAATGATTCATTAGATTTCATACTTGTATTTAAATGATTATTAATTTATATCATAAAGATATTAGTATGTATTCAATAATGAAAGGAGTAGTTTTTAACAAAAGGGCATAGTTTTTAACAAAAGGTATTTTTATTAAGTTACTGATAAACAATAATTTAAGTTAATTGTTTACCCTTTCCTTATGCTTTCTTTATACCTATTTTAATGCATCTTCAAGTAGTTGCATAGCATTATCTTTACCCTCGTCAACTAACTTATTATAACCTTGTGTAGTTTTTAAATCTTTATGACCAGCTAATCTTCTTGTAACCTCAAGATTTCCATTTGTTTGGATAATAAGGTTTGTGATGAAAGTTCCTCGTGAATCGTGAAATGTTAACTTTTTCGTTATGCCTGATTCTTTTAGCCAATGATATAGTTTGATATTATTATTTCCGTGATATGTGAAATATGGAAATGCCCTGTCAGAATCTTCAGTCCTTTCGCCCATTAATTCTATTGCATTTGCTACTAAAGGAACAACGATAGGTTCATCGCCTTTTACCATATTCAAATATAAATACTGACTTCCATCTTCTTTAAACCTAACATCTGCCCATTTTAAATTAGTAATATCACTTGACCTTAATCCTGTAAAACAAGCAAACAGAAATGCTTTAGCATATAAAGGATTATCACATTTGTTGTAATCTAAATTTTTAATTTCTTCAATCGTTAGGTATTCTTTTTTCTTTTGAATTATTTTAGGTAATGCTATTAATCTTCTTGGTGCTGGGTGTGTACCTACAAGCAATCCTTTATTAAATAAACTCCAAACAACTAAATCAAACTTCTTGTAAAAAGCATTTACTGATGCAGTTTTTAAGCTACTGCCATCTGAATGTTTTACTGCTTCTTTAGATAGGTATCTAGCGAACCTTTCACATAAATTGAAGTCAATATCTCCAATAGTTAATTCATCGCCTGTAAAAGCCTTAAAATGCTTTAAACTTGTTTTGAATTGACTGAAGTTACTACGATTTCTTGTTGAATCTGAACTTTGTCCTGAACAATGGTCATCTGCCCATTCTAACCAATAATCAGTAAAGTTGATTTTCCTGTTTTCAGGATTGTATATATTATATAAACCACTTTCATATTCAGCCTTAATTCTGTTAATTCTTATTTCAGCTTTTTTAAGTGATTCTTTATTTGATTGTCTTTGTTTGTTATTTGTAGGTTTAACCCATATAAATAGACCTGTTGATTCCCTTGATTTATCCTGTATTTTTTTTCCTTTAACAACTTTGTAACCTTTAAATATTCTTATAGTTAAATATTGTTTGGTTTTATCTCTATTATATACTTTTTGTAGTGCAACTTTCATAACGACTTGATTTCATTATAAAGGTAAGAAAAATATACTAAAGTGATACACATTTAGTTTGTGTATCACAAATGTATCACGAAAAAGTAAAAAGAAAGTATAAGGAATATATAAAGATTAACAGGTTATAATAGATAAAGTAAAGAAAAAGTATAAGGAATGAGTAGTGCTTTTATTTACCAATACAGAACTTCACTTATTTGTGTTTAACAGATAGAAATCATTATTTAATACCTACTTGTGTATCACTATTGTATCACTTTGATGTCAAAAGAAAGTATAAGAAATGCATAAAGAACCTTATTGTTTAATCTAAAGTGCTACACAAATTTCATAACGACTGCACCATTCAAAAGTACATAATTCTTATAAAGTATTGGACGATTATAACTATGTATTATAGCTTGTCTAGGATTGTTGTTTTTTAAAATCATTATATTTAGATATGGAGTTAGTATTTCCTTTAATTGTTTTATTAGTAGTTTTTTTAATTGCTTGGCTTAATGCTAAATACAGGGAAGAACAAAGAATTGCTAGAAGGGATTATTACAGGGAATATCTTAAAACTGATGCTTGGCAAAGAAAAAGATATGTAGTTCTTAAAAGGGATAATTGGACTTGTCAATATTGTGGTGTAAAAGCTACTGAAGTACATCATAAGAAATATGCTAAATATCAAATTGGTAAAGAACCTATAAAATGGTTGGTTTCTTTGTGTAGGTCTTGCCACGAAAAACAGCATTAAATTTGTAGTTTTTTAGAAATCATTATATTTGTGATATGAGGAAATTCTTAATCTTATTTGCATCTATCACTATTCTTGTGAGTTGTGGTTCTTTAGCATCTATATCAACATTGAATGATAAAGTTGACATAGGAATGACCAAAACAGAATTTCTTGCTATTGCTTTAAACAGGGCAAAAAAGGATGCAATGACTGAAACCTATTATGTTTATAGAGTTGACCAGTACAATCTAGATGGTGTTAGAGTGGATTCAATGTTTTATTATTTTAGATATTCTGATGATAAATTGTTTGAGGTTAATGCTGGAACTAGAGCATCAGATATAAATGTGAATATTAATCAGTAATAGCTTCGTCTAACTCCTTATCTGTCTTTTTGCTTAACCTATCTATTATTTCAATTTTAAAGTTTCTGGGCATTTCTTCCTCAACATTTTCCACTTGTTTTAATCTTGGAATTACATAAGTCAAACCAATTTGAATTAATTTCAGTCTTTCAGCTAATGTTAGTTTTTCAACATCTATTGAATCCATAGCTTCATTTAGTATGATAGCTAATCTTTCTTTGATTAATGATGTTATTTTGTTTGGTACTCCAGCTTTTCTAGGCATAATAAAACTTGTTACTTTATTAATAGATAAAAGGGTAGAAAGTGAAATCTAATCGTTATAATATGAAAATTATCCTACCCCAATATCTTGAGTAATTAGTTAGACATTCTATACTTATTCGCTACAATATCAAACTTCAAAAAACTGCTTGTAGCTTGTTGTATTGTTAAAGGATAAACTTTGGAATATCTTTCAACCATTCCAATTGCATTGATAAGATTGTTTGCAACAATTAACTTGTCATTTTCATCTTTATTCTTGGTATAGATAGTGTAATCTTTAGCATCAACTTTAGTTATAAAGTCAGTACTATCTTCACTAACAAAAACTTTAGATTCATAGCTATTATATCTGTTTTCAAGTTCAACCAATGCATCTGTGTTTACATCTAAAAGAAACAATAACTTATCATAAGATAATGCTTTATTTACGATGCTTTTGTTCTTTATAACGAATAATCTTTCAAATTCTTTACTCATATCTTCAAGAAACTTTTGTCTGTTTATATCATCTTCGTTTATGTGTTGACTACACCATTCAAATGCTTCCCACAGAACCTTTAATTTTTGTTCAGCTTTAGCTTGAGCATTATTATATGCCCTTTCGTCTGTATAGACTTTCATTGGAGTAAACTTGTTGTTTTTCATAATTATAGATTTAAAATTTTAGTTATAAATGCTTTTAGTATGTGTTCATCTGAAGCCATACGAATACCAGCTATTTTTCTCATTTGTATTAATTCCTGTTTAGATAAGTTTACAGAAATCGTATTCTTTGATTTAGCCATTTTAACTGCTTTTGCTTGGCTAGGAGTATATACAGAATGACTTGCACCTTCAACTCCTTTAAAGTGATGAATTGCCATAACTATTGTTGTTCAGTTATTGCAATATGTCTTAAATAACCTGTTTTAGTCATTCTTAACTTGTCTGCTTCTTGTTTGATGAACTTGTCATCTTCTTTACTTAATCTTAATAAGATTGCTTTTTCTGTTTTCATATTTAATAAATGTTATAATGGATTTGGTCATCTTTCATATATTTAGTTACATAACCTGCAACCTTGACCTTGTTGTCAACAGGTTTGTAATAGGGAATTTGGTTGTTTTTTAAATCTAATACATAACACAAAACCCCTTTAGTTAATCTATGTGCATTAATTAATAAGTGAAAGTGATAACCTGACAAGTCAGCATTTCTTTCAACTGAATAGAATAGACTGGTTGTTCTATCTAATTCGCTAAACCTTTTGAATCTATCTTCTAACATTGTAGGATTCTTGATAAAGGGCGATTGAATAGTAGCTAAAACATTATAGTTTTGATTGCTTATAAACTTCCTCCANCCTTTCTTTAGTTGCTTTCTTTTGTAGCTAATAGAATAATCATAGTTGTCGTAAAACTTCTTGTTTTTTTCAACCTGTATGTCTAAATTACTTCTTGTTATAATACTCATTATCAGTTAGTTACATTTCACATATACATATAGTAGATGTCTGCACTATTTCTGTGCATTTCTTTTTTTAACCTATTAATAAGTCATTATGTTCCCACATAACATCCTTAATAATACCTTGTCCTGTCTATTGTTTGTTTTGTTTATTATATAACGAAATCTATATCTAATTTTGCATTTTTAGATATATGTATGTTATAATTCAGCCTTCAATTCTGAAACTGAATACCTTTTATTAGATAAAAGATAGTTGTCTAAATGTTCCCTTTTGTAAGTGTTTTTACCATAATTAGGACGATAATAAGGGATTTTGTTTTGGTTGTTTAGTTTGTATAAATAGGCTTCAGATATTCCTAGATAAACAGATGCTTCTTTGTGATTTAATACTGGTTTTGTGAGTGTTTTAACTTGCTCTAATAAACAATCTTGGTTAGATTTAAGCAATCCAATTTCATTTAGTAAATCGCAAATATTGGCTTCACAAGTATTTTCAGCATTAAGGTCAATGAATGATTCATTAGATTTCATACTTGTATTTAAATGATTATTAATTTATATCATAAAGATATTAGTATGTATTCAATAATGAAAGGAGTAGTTTTTAACAAAAGGGCATAGTTTTTAACAAAAGGTATTTTTATTAAGTTACTGATAAACAATAATTTAAGTTAATTGTTTACCCTTTCCTTATGCTTTCTTTATACCTATTTTAATGCATCTTCAAGTAGTTGCATAGCATTATCTTTACCCTCGTCAACTAACTTATTATAACCTTGTGTAGTTTTTAAATCTTTATGACCAGCTAATCTTCTTGTAACCTCAAGATTTCCATTTGTTTGGATAATAAGGTTTGTGATGAAAGTTCCTCGTGAATCGTGAAATGTTAACTTTTTCGTTATGCCTGATTCTTTTAGCCAATGATATAGTTTGATATTATTATTTCCGTGATATGTGAAATATGGAAATGCCCTGTCAGAATCTTCAGTCCTTTCGCCCATTAATTCTATTGCATTTGCTACTAAAGGAACAACGATAGGTTCATCGCCTTTTACCATATTCAAATATAAATACTGACTTCCATCTTCTTTAAACCTAACATCTGCCCATTTTAAATTAGTAATATCACTTGACCTTAATCCTGTAAAACAAGCAAACAGAAATGCTTTAGCATATAAAGGATTATCACATTTGTTGTAATCTAAATTTTTAATTTCTTCAATCGTTAGGTATTCTTTTTTCTTTTGAATTATTTTAGGTAATGCTATTAATCTTCTTGGTGCTGGGTGTGTACCTACAAGCAATCCTTTATTAAATAAACTCCAAACAACTAAATCAAACTTCTTGTAAAAAGCATTTACTGATGCAGTTTTTAAGCTACTGCCATCTGAATGTTTTACTGCTTCTTTAGATAGGTATCTAGCGAACCTTTCACATAAATTGAAGTCAATATCTCCAATAGTTAATTCATCGCCTGTAAAAGCCTTAAAATGCTTTAAACTTGTTTTGAATTGACTGAAGTTACTACGATTTCTTGTTGAATCTGAACTTTGTCCTGAACAATGGTCATCTGCCCATTCTAACCAATAATCAGTAAAGTTGATTTTCCTGTTTTCAGGATTGTATATATTATATAAACCACTTTCATATTCAGCCTTAATTCTGTTAATTCTTATTTCAGCTTTTTTAAGTGATTCTTTATTTGATTGTCTTTGTTTGTTATTTGTAGGTTTAACCCATATAAATAGACCTGTTGATTCCCTTGATTTATCCTGTATTTTTTTTCCTTTAACAACTTTGTAACCTTTAAATATTCTTATAGTTAAATATTGTTTGGTTTTATCTCTATTATATACTTTTTGTAGTGCAACTTTCATAACGACTTGATTTCATTATAAAGGTAAGAAAAATATACTAAAGTGATACACATTTAGTTTGTGTATCACAAATGTATCACGAAAAAGTAAAAAGAAAGTATAAGGAATATATAAAGATTAACAGGTTATAATAGATAAAGTAAAGAAAAAGTATAAGGAATGAGTAGTGCTTTTATTTACCAATACAGAACTTCACTTATTTGTGTTTAACAGATAGAAATCATTATTTAATACCTACTTGTGTATCACTATTGTATCACTTTGATGTCAAAAGAAAGTATAAGAAATGCATAAAGAACCTTATTGTTTAATCTAAAGTGCTACACAAATTTCATAACGACTGCACCATTCAAAAGTACATAATTCTTATAAAGTATTGGACGATTATAACTATGTATTATAGCTTGTCTAGGATTGTTGTTTTTTAAAATCATTATATTTAGATATGGAGTTAGTATTTCCTTTAATTGTTTTATTAGTAGTTTTTTTAATTGCTTGGCTTAATGCTAAATACAGGGAAGAACAAAGAATTGCTAGAAGGGATTATTACAGGGAATATCTTAAAACTGATGCTTGGCAAAGAAAAAGATATGTAGTTCTTAAAAGGGATAATTGGACTTGTCAATATTGTGGTGTAAAAGCTACTGAAGTACATCATAAGAAATATGCTAAATATCAAATTGGTAAAGAACCTATAAAATGGTTGGTTTCTTTGTGTAGGTCTTGCCACGAAAAACAGCATTAAATTT
>JGI24005J15628_10002128_pt1 | contig 10250 bp, 14 predicted proteins | sample LinPmetageLP40_FD_15628 | JGI IMG/M metagenome (IMG submission 15628) | reverse complement strand
TTATGCCGCCAAAAGCGGACTTACAAGGTAGTTTTCTACCCGTTGTTAATGTACAAGCCATTGTTTTTTATGTTTTAAAAAAAAAGGGTAAGCAGATATATTCCACCTACCCTAATTTGTTGATTAATTATTAATTACTATGCGTATTCTACAAGGTCTGCTGCGATACCGAATTGTACTGCGCTAGTGAAACGCATTACCATTCTCACATTGTTACTAGCATCCAGATCACTCATATCTAAAACCTTAACCTCTTGTGTACTGTTCAACAAGCCGGTGCCGAAATATAGATTAGAGCGTTGTGCTGCATACATTTTGTTAGCACTCATTCCCGGGCATACAAATACTTTCACTCCGTTCATAGTCAAACTTCCGTTGTTCCACCATTGAGTACCCATATTGTTCACACCATTTGCTCCTAATCCATTTGCTGCAAATCCGCCAAGTGCTTGAACGTATAATTTAGCTGCTTGTGAACCAACATATAAGAATAAATCTTCTTTTCCGTATAGCGCTGCTGGTATTGCATCAATCACCTTGCTCATTTCATCGATGATGTTTGCGGATGTTAAACCACCGGCCACTAATGCTACTTGTTGTGCTGCTGGAATATCTCCCGCTGCTGCTGATGCTGCAATTAGTTTTTCAAACCCATCAAAAGAGTTGTTTGCTGCTGCTGCCGTATCACCTTGCCAAATACAAAATTCAGTGTTCTGTGCTACCTCACTTGCAACGTGTGCAATTAAGAAGTCTGAAAATTTTGGAGGCAAAGTTTGTCCTAATCCGTAGCCCATTGATTGTGCTTCCCAATCGTTTACAAAGTCGTACTTACATAATTGTAGGTTAACTTGTAGTTCTTTCGGCTCAATTATTCTTTCAGTTAAAGTAATAGTTGATGTAGGTGAAAAATCACAAGATGCAGATGCTACTAAAGCATTTGTTGCTAACTTTTTGATTACCTCTTTAAAAGCGATGTTCGCCTTTACCGTTAAGCCACCATCATCTATAGTTGATGCAGATAATAAAGCTGCTGCTATGTACTCTCCCGCGAACTCGCCCGCATAGGTAGTAGTGATATTGGTAGTTGTTGCTAAATTTACGTTTCTTTTGTTCATTTTTATTTGTTTAATTTACTTAATACTCTATCTAATGTTGTATTGAATTGACCTTTACCAAATTGCACTTGCTTCTTTTGTGGTGCTTTTGCTTCTGGATTATGTTTAATTGGTTTAACCTCTGAAAGTTCTTCTTTTACTTCATTAACTTCTTCAGTCATTTCAACTTCTTCTTCAGCTTCAACCTTATCTTTCTTAAGGTCTGCAATCGCATCTTCTAGGTTCTGGATTCTTTTTTCCATTCCTTTCCAATCTGCAACATCCGCTTCTTCTTTTCTTTCTTCCATTTCTTCTTCTTTTTTTTCTTCTTCCAGATCCTCTGTGATTTCTTCTTTAGCCGGTACCTCATCCGATACTTCACGCATATCTGCAATCATACCTTCTTCTTCAACAACTAATAATTTTCCATCCTCTAAAATATATTCCCCTACAGGCATCGCTACTTTCTCATCGTCAGTAACTATGAATATTTCGTTTCCTTTTTCAAAGGCTTCAGCACTTACAATAGTGCCGTTTTCTAACTTCATTTCCATAAGTTTAACTTCTATATTAAGAAGTGTTTTTATTTCGTTTAACATTTGGTTTGCTTTCATACTATTTATATAACGGTTATTAAATTAAAATTTGCATTTTCAGTCTGTTCTTGTTATCACTCCTATGCCTTGAGCTTGCATAGAACCATCACAGCACTCGCTAGAATACTTATTGGTATCCCAACATAAACAACCCCGACCGCCCCCAGTAGGTGATGTTCTACTAGGTATAAAGATTTTATTTTTATTGTTCCTCTGCATTTAGTATATCTTTTATCTTGTTAAGTAAAATATCATCTTCACTCATAAGGTCATTTAATGTTTTGTCTTTAGGTGTTTCCATTTTGTCTGCAAAGTAACCCTCAATAGAAAAGCCCTTAACTTTATTTGATTTAACATACTCATTCCAGATCTCATCGTTGTTAACCTTTACACTGCCCATCCAAGTTCCTAGTGGTACATCTAATCCATATAATGCAGTCTTGTCTTTCTCTTTACTTTCTACTATCCAACTTTCAACCAATGTTAATCCGCTTAAAACTTCATCGTGTTCTAATGTTGAGTTACTTTGGTTTCCTTTCTGTAAGAACATTTGAGATGCTTTTACAATCGTATCTTTTGAAAAGTATATGTAATACTCACCCTCTGCTCCATTTCTGTAGATAGGCTTATTAGGTATTAATAAAGCACCCATAAGTATTTTCTTTTCTTTATCTACTTCTGCAAGTTTAATTTCTTGGTTCTTTAATGCAACAAAGTCGCTTTCAATAGCCGGACTTTCTACAATAGAAATTGCTTCCACTCCAATATCATCTTGTTCTTCGTCTAAAATAAGTTCAATTATCTTCATAAATATATAACGTGTTTAATTTTTAAATTTGCATTTATCCAATACTAGCACCCTCTATAATGTTTCTGTCTAATTCTTGAGCAGTAGTTACATCATTACTTACAACGTATGCTCTTGCTGGTCTTTGTGTTTGTCCACCTATCGCATCTGCTAATTGACTTTCACCACTCGCACCCACTATATTAAATGCCGGTGGTACAGAGCCTCCATCTATTGAAGGTGCAGATATATCACCACCGCCTCCACCACCTATTCCTTTAGTCGCTGCTTTAGATGCCTTAACCGCACTTCTTATTGCAGATACAATACCAACTGCTTGTGCTGCGTATCCTACAATCAAAGGTATATTTGCCGGAAATGGAGCCGCTGCCGCTGCCTTTGCTCCACCGGCTGCAACATCAACCCCCGCTTCAGATGCTTTAATTACTGTTTTAGTTGCTGAATTTTTAGCAGAAAATAATGTAGCTTTAACATCCATTATCAATTCCTTTGCTAATAGTAATTGTTTAGCTATCAACATAGCTTGTCCAAATTTAGTTTCAGCACCACCTATTGCGATAAGATTATCAAATGTATCTAATCGGTCTTGTCTTTTCTTTTCTTCAAGAGCAGCTAATTCCTCTGCTACTTTCTTTGCATCCGCAATTCCTTTTAATCTCTTTTTTTCTGCTTTCGCATCAATTTTAGCTTGTTTTTCTTTGTCTTCCAGAGCAAAAGCATCTTCTTGTGCTTTTATAGCTGCTTTTTGTGCTGCTTTTAATTGTAATATCTGTATTGAATTTGCTCCATAAAATTTTGCTGCTAATGCTATTTGTTCATCATAATCTTGTTGTATTTCTCTTAATTTTTCTGCTCTTCTTTCTGCCTCTGTATCTATTAATCCTTGTCTAATTCTTTCAAGTGCATCAGCTTTTTCTTTCTCTGCTTTTATTTCAGCATCATTATTTTCTTTTGTTGTTTTTTCTCTATCTTTTTTATCAGCTAATAAAAAACCATCTCTTTTGTTTTTTAATTCTAGTAATTTTTTCTCTGTTGCATCTATTGTTTTATCAGCTTCTTCCTCAACCTCCTTTGGGTCAAATAACATTGATGAAGATAATTCTAAAAATCCTTCTGTTAGTTTTGTTCCTTCGTCTAAAATACCTAATGTTGCTAAACTATTTGTAAGACCATCTACAAGACCAAGTAATACAACTATCGGTGCAGTTAAAAAAGCAATAATGCCCTTGGTTATATTTTGGTTTCTTTCCGCAGCTTCGATCTGGGATTTCTTCTGCTGCTTTTGCTGTTCTAGTAAAAGTTCAGTAGATGCAATTATTTCATCTGTCTGTTGTCTTTTTAAATCTCTTATTTCTTTTTCAGACTTACCTTGTAACTTCAAGGTATTCTCCATTGAACTAGTAGTCTTTAATTGTTCTTCTTGTGTTTCTAATGTTTTTTTAGTACTATCTAATAAACTTTGTTGCTCAACACTAACCCCATTTACAAGCCCCTTTATATCATCCCAATAAGCAACTATTAAACCAATACCAACTGCAATAGCACCAATACCGGTTGCTATTAATGCTTTCTGTATTCCTTTTAATCCGGTAGCAAAACCTTTTAAAACCTTTATAGAAGAAAATAAACCTTTTTTTAGATTAATTACTTTTGTAGCATATCCACCAGTTAGCTTATCAATTCCACTAACTATAGCGGTTTGTTCTTTACTACCTTTATTTAATTCAGTTATTGCACTTGTAGCTTGTCTTCTTTCATTGTTAAGGGTTTTTAATCCAAGCCTTTGGTCTTTTATCGCATCTTTTAAATGGTCTGCTTGTTTTGTTAATCTTCTTTGTGCTTCAAGGTTTGTTTTAGATGTTTTATTTTGAGTTTGCTGCACTTTAAGCAAATCCTTTTCCAACATAATAAGAATTTCCCTCTGTTCATCTAGTGTAGAATTTAATTGCTTTAAGTTAGCCTCTGCATCTGTGGTAGTAATTTTTAACGTGTAATCCTTTTCAATCATTTTTTATTTCTTTTAATTGATTTTAAAAAGCCTTTAATTGTTTTTGGCAAAGCATTCTTTCCTTGTGCTATTCTTATATTTTCAGTTTCACCCTCAACCACTTGTAACAAGTCAATTATATTCTTAATCATAATATTGTATTTAGTAATTCAAATTCTGTTTTACCAGTTGTTAAATCTGTTTTAAGAGAATTAATCTTATAGCTATCTTGTCCTAATTCTATCAAATCATTTAATTCCAGATCATAATAAACTTTCATAGGCAGATAAGCAGTAACCTTAATTAATCTTCTTTTTTCATTAAACACATCTTGGATATAAGTCTTGTATTTAGTTTCAAATAAAGTATCTGTAAAACAAGCGGGGTCACCAACCTCTCTGACTGTATATTCGTTATATTCATTTTGAAAATGTATATTCACCTTACTTGTAGGGCAAGACAATGCCAAACTATTTGATGGTATAAAATATCTTGTTATATCATCTTCATCAGTTGTTTCTTCGTCTCTTATCTTCATTGATGTGCCATTATTTAAAATTGGATAAAACAATAAAGGCTCACCATAATAAGGCTCAAAGTTATCATCTACAAAAAAACCATATTGAATTGTAGTTGATGCTCCAGATCCACTTGGGTTTATATCATAAAGTCTTTCATACTGCATATGCTCAAAAGGCAACTGAACTTTATAATTTTCTGTAGGTGCATCATATATCCTATTGTTCAATTTAAAACTTATTGAACCCCAACCGGAATTAAATATTTGCTCAAATTGTTTTGCAAGTAAAGTTCCTAGTCCTTTATAACTAAAATTTATTTCTTTAAATGGTAATGCAACATCTACTTTTGATGTTTTCGTATCTAAATATTGGTCTATGTTTATTGGTGTTTGTGAACCCGCTGCATAATAACTATCTAATGTCCTAACTACTAAAACTCCTAAATTATTAACAAAAGCAGTTAAGTTAAACATCTTAAACATACCAGATAAAAAGTCTATGATTTTTATTTTAGGTATCTGTTGTGTAATATTAAATTCAAATACTGCACTTGTAGAGAATGTTGCAGCATTACTAAATATTACAGAACCCTCTAACGTTACATTATCTTCATCTCTTTCTTCTGCATCTAATGTCCATTTAATACCACCGGCAGCAAATTGCACCAACACATCACTTCTTATTTCTATTGTGTAAGTTCCATCTGCTAATTGTTCATTTGTATAAAAAGGATATTGTCCAGAAACACCATTTTGTGTAATTGTATTTCCCGTGTTGGTTTCTGTTACCCTTATATCATAAGCTAATAAAAGATTTGTAGGAGTAAATAATAAATCTACTTTTGGTGTATCTAGGCTATAATCCCCATTTGATGTATCAATATTTAAGTTTCCAAATTGAATAAATCCAACGGGTGTTATTTGGTCATAATCACCGGTTGTTGTTTCTGTGCCTAATTCTGTTACCGATGTCCAATTTGCATCGCCGAAACTTGGTGTTTCTACATTACCTTTTTTTCTATGCAACCACATAAACAAATCGTCAAATTCTTCATTAGTAGTATCATTAAAAAAATCATTTGAAAATACAATATCCGAACCATAACCATTTGCTACTGTGTATTTTGTTTCTATTGCATCAATTATAGTTTGTACTCTTAAAGCATATTTAAACTGCTTCCAATCTACTCCATTATGTGTAGGTGAACCAGAATGCGGATAAACATTATTGATTGTGTCTTCTGAATTAAATACCGTATGAGCACCACTATTATATACTAATCTGTTTGTATGAGTAATTAAAGGTACAGCTATGTTATTGTTTCCGGTTGGGAAACCTTGCAATATATCTCTTATATTTGCATAGTCATATACTTGTGAGTTATCATCTAATGCACCCAAACTACTTAATAAATCATCACCCAAAACATCTTTTAGGTTTACCGTATTACCAAAGAAAGTTATATGATATGTATGAGCAACATTGTTTTTTAAATCAACACTATTAAGCTTAATCTTTCCATCCTTAAAAGGCAAATCGTTTAACTCTAATCTTGCATCAGCTTTATTTCTTGCATCAAAGCCAAAGTCAATATCAAAATTATAATAGTGCTGAAATATTATATTATTCTTTCTGGAAGCCGGGACTGCAAATGTTTGTGTAAACTCGGTAAACACCTTTGCAATATCCTTTACATTTTGGATTGTTTGAGTAAGTGAAACCGTTTCATCTTTAAATAAATCTACCCTTTCAGTACCTATGTATAATTGTAGTCTACGCATTTATCTAATGTTGTTTATGTAATCAAAAGCTTCTTCAAACTCCATACTGTATTCTATTAGCCTATCATTTACACTTGTTTTAAAGGCTACTGATGATGTTTTAACCTTTACCGGTATGATTATACCAGATCCTTTTCTTACAGTAGATAGCCAAACGTATTCACTTAATAGCAATTCTTCAAATTGTTGGTTAGCAAACTCCGGATAATATCCGCTGCTTAATTTATGTGTTTGTTTAGCTTGTGTATTAAATACTTTATTTGGTGCATTCTGTACTGAATAGGTAGCACTTGAGCCACTTGGATAGGTTATGGTATTTGATTTATACCCCTCATTTGATCTGGATAAATTTTTACTTTCTTTTAAAAAGAACCACAAGTCTTGTTGAGCACCATACTTGTTTATGTAGATAATTCTGTTACCAATTCCATATTTTGTGCAATCAATTCTTTTTATATTGCAAACAACCCCATCAGTGGTTACACTTGTAGCTGTACTTGAAAAAGATGTTGCTGCTAAAACATTTGAAGCATTTATGTTCGGTATTTTACCCGCAGTATTATTAGGGGCAAATATTGTAAAGGTGTCTGTATCTTCATTTATAGGTATTAAGTATGTAGGGGTACTTCTTCCAAAAGGTACGGTTGGATTTACTTGTTCTTCAAATGTTCCGTAGGCTTCAAAGCCAACATCTGAAATTGTAGTAGGTTCATCTATTGCGGCACCTCCGCCGTTTATTAAAGTATAACTTTTTAGGTTTGTTTCTATATCAACAGTCTGTGGTACATAACTACTTTGGTAAGTTATCTCTATATAATCCCTTGCAAGTTCTGCTATGTCAAAATTAACTGTTTGAGTTGCTACTAAAGATAAAGGCAAATTCTTTGTTAATGTATATCTTAAAGTTCCATCAATAGTAACCTTGCACACAACAGACCTTGCTCCGGCACTTGCTACTATAAATTTAAACTGTGGGTTTCTTAATGCTAATTGTAATGCCATCTTAAAAGTCTAGTGTTAGTGTTGCTATAAATAAATAGAACCTTATTGTTGTGTATGTATATCTTTCATCTCTTGCTATGTACTCCCAACCTAACATAAGTCTGTTATGTGGAAAATGAAATGCTATTCCTAATGTCCAATCCATAATTATTTTTTTTCATTAAAATTTATTGCACTTTCAACATCTAATAAAAATGCGTTTCCTAAATCTTTGGATAATACTCTTAATCCCGCTTCAAATGGTTTTGTAAAGAATAAGTTAGCCTTTATACCTTTGTTATATATGCTTCTTGAGATAATATAAGTCATACTATCATAACTCATAAATCTTCCTTTCTTATCTCTAAACTGAAACCTCTTTTTTCTTAACCACGCATTAATCCCTTTTCTTAATCCACCTTTTGGAAAGTTACCAGATCCATACTGAAATTTTGATAATGCTGCACTTGTTGCCGGATATGTTGATGTTTTACCCCTTACACCTTTGTCAACAAATTTAGCATAGTCTTCCATTAAGAAACCTATGATTATTTCATCTTGGCTTTGATTATAGGTATAACTAACCGATTGATATAAGCTACCTAAACTCTTTCTATCATCAACTAGGTTTTTCTTTGCACTATCTACTATATTTTTAGCAAAGGCATTTAGAAAAGCATCTACGTTTTTTAATTCCATTAGCAGATATATATATCATTGTAAATTAATATATCCATAGTCGCACTCCATCCGGCAAGTTCATTTTCAAATCTGTCCATAAAGGGTGTTAAATTTGGATTACCCTCTAGTTGGTACATATCTTGATGCAGTGTACCCATCCTTAATCTCTGTATAAGTAGATTTAATACCAATAGCTGCGTGTTTAGAATATCTTGTTCATTATCGTTACCGGTAAATCTATCTGTCGTTATATCCTTTGATTGGTCTACAATATCACAAGCTAATATAGTTATATTAAACCTCAATACATTTTCTTCTGCTGTAACACTATTTACAATCATATGTGCCAAAGGAAATATGTCTTGCTTGTTTAGATTTACTTTGCTTATATCACCAATAGAAACTGTATTAGTAAATTCCGTACCTCTTAATTGTTCTTCTATTGTTGAGGTTAATTGGTAATATCCTCTTATTCCTTGTTGGCTCATTTAAAATTTTGTTTAATTCTTTTGGCTTCTACTTCTGCTTTGTCTTTCATAAATGATAGCATCATAAAACATTCGTGTACTCCTAATTTAGTGATATTTTCAATTCTTGTAATGTTCCCTTTAGCGAGGCTGTAAATGCTGCTATACCATCCCCACTTGGTTGTGAAGTTAGAAACTGGGTCAAGGCTTGTGTTTCCTCCTTGTCCAAATAATTCATCATAGTTTTCGATAAGTCTATTCCTAAATTCCACAAAAAAAAAACTGATGAAATTACCGCATCCATCGGCATATCTAATAATTCAACTTCTTGCCCTAACTTATATTCTTCAATGCTATATTTATCTTTTATTTTAGCAAGGATAGGTCTATATAAAACATTCATAGCTTTCTCTATATTATCCCAATCCCCTATAAAGGTATCCAGATCAATATATTCCCCTAATGTTAAATCATCTAATTCCGGATGAAATCCATACTTTACTTTTCCGATCTGGAAACTAGTAACAAGCTTTGGTTTTTCTTCAAATAAATCTGTTAAGATAGTTGTTATCTCATTACTATCTTGTACTTTCAACAGCATCACATTTCTTAATTCTATATTGCAAAATATTTCAATCATCTTTGCATTTAAGAAATTCAAGTCTTTCTCATTATCTTGAATTTTTAAGAACTTTTTATATTGCCTTAATGTAATATCTTTTAATGATGTTGGTATTTTAATCTTCACATTCATATCTATATAACGTTTTTAAAATGGTTTTTTATACAAAGTAAATATAATAAAAAAAAGGCACACCATTTAAGATGTACCTTTCTACTCAAAACTAACTTACTCAACTATAACATACTTGCTTCGTGACAAGTCCCAGAACAAACTCCGGGGCTATCTATTTCTTCACCACATTCACTGCACTCATATTCTTTGTACTCCGGTGCGTTATACCAATCCATAATATTCTGTTTTTAATAAAAGTTATTTAATAATATTTCTTTTGCTTCATCAATGTTTTGCCTATCGTAATCGTGAAACGAATTAATAATATGCATATCCGATAAACCAATAGCCTTTAATATTTTAATCGTTTGCCTTATTCCAAATATTTCGCTGCATTGCACTATTTGAATTGGATTTTTTTTCCAATACCTAAATTCATTTTTAGCAATGGTTATATTTCCATTAATATAGGTTTCTATAATTTCCGCTAGTCTATTCATAATATTCTGTTTTAAGTTTACCATTACGGTAATGTTCTACAATTACACCAGTGCTTAAAGCTATTACCTTATATGGTCTGATGCTTCTTTTTACTAAA
>JGI24005J15628_10002126_pt1 | contig 10254 bp, 10 predicted proteins | sample LinPmetageLP40_FD_15628 | JGI IMG/M metagenome (IMG submission 15628) | reverse complement strand
TCAAGGAAAACCAAAAAGAAAATGTTTAATGTACCCCCTAAGAAAAAAAAATCATCATCATTCATTGATTCGTTTGTATCTATTTTTAATACTGGTAAATCTAATCCTGAAATAAATACATCATCGATTCATGATGCTCCAGATCAATGGACTGGTCCACACATGTGGAAAAATTTAAAAACATTAGTTCGTGATAGTTCTAATAGGGCATTATTATTTGATACATTTGAAGAGGCATTGACAGTCGCAAATAAAAATGACGAATGTAGTGGAATTACCCAATCATATAAAGGGTATCGTCTTTTTAAAGGGTCTGCGTTAGTAACAAATCCCGAAAACACCCAGTCAGCGATTGCGAGTTGGGTTAAAGAAACAAAATACAAATCAAGGAAAACCAAAAAGAAAAAGTTAAAAGTTAGTAATAATAATAGCGTTAAAGTAAATAGTGGCAATAGTGGTAAAGTGAATATTGGTAATAGTGGTAAAAATTATCCTAAGACCCCAGAGGGTTGGAATGGTCCTCATAAAGGGAAATTTTTAACAAAATTAGTAAAAGATGCTTCTGGTAAAAGAATAAAAGACATATCCAATTTTGAAGAAGCTATTAAAATTGCTGAAAAATACGATACATGTACCGGAATTACTAAAACAATGAACGGATATAGTCTCAGATCAAGTCTTACCATGAAAGGAAGTTCTTTAGAATTGAGTACCAGTTGGACTAAAAAGGCGAATTCAAATAGTTCTGGAAAGATGAGTAAAAAGGCGAATTCAAATAGTTCTGGAAAGATGAGTAAAAAGGCGAATTCAAATAGTATTGTCCAACATAATTGGGTTAATGATGCTTTTAAAGATACTAAATTTAGAATAATTGAAACACTTTCAAATGGCGATTGTTTTTTTGATAGTGTTCGTTTAGGATTACCAACGACTCATAAAAAAACAGTTAAACAATTAAGACAGTTATTGGTACCATATTTAACACATGATATATTTGAAAGAGATTTAGGATTGTACACATCTGCCAAGGAAGAAAAACGTAAGAGTATTATAGAAAAAGATAAAGTAATGAAAAATACTTCATCTAAAAAAAGAGAGAAATTAACTAAATTAGATTTTGATTTAGATGGTGCTAATGAAACAATTAATGAATGGGGATTTTTTGATAGATTTAAAATAGATTCCTTAGATAAATATAAAGCTTTCATATTAAATAATAATTATTGGGCTAATTCGTGGTCGTTATCAATATTGGAAAAAGAATTAAATATTAAGTTAATTATTCTTAGTGAACGATCATATATCAATAGAGATAACTATAATATTTTACAATGTGGTGATTTTGAAGCAATGGAGGATTCAATTCCATCATGTATTGAATGTGGTATGACACAAAGGGATAGAGAATTTTTAGATTCAGATGGTTCGGATGATATGAAAATAGAAATATATAAGAATGCGTTATTTAATCACTCTATAGATATAACTGAAGATGATACATTAGATATATTGAAACTAAAATATTATCAACTTCCTGATTCCCATAAATTTGTAGATAAAGAAGAGGTATTTGAAGAATATATTCCAAATGGCTATATTATTGTTACTTATTCTGGAAATCACTATCGTTTAGTATCCTATAATAATATTAGTTTTTTTAAAACATTAGATGAATTACCAGAATCATTAGTAGTACAAATAAAACGTAAATGTAACAATGTTGGATTATATAAACGAATTAAAGATATTGGATTATAATTATTAATCATGCAAATACTGTAATATTATAACATAATTTACAAAAACAGAAAATCATAGAAAGATATAAATACAAATATAACACTAAGTCTTCTAAATAAAGTCAATACGTTTTATATTCATAGCAATTGCGCCACAACCAATATCTTTGCCTATTTGATTTACTAAACTTCGAATATATGTTCCACTACTTACTTTTGCTCTATATTTTTTTATTAATGGTTTAATTTGTTCAAAACATTTAGATTGTGTTCTTCTAATATTTAATGTTTCAAATGTGGTTTTCCATGAATCTACAATGTCATTAAATCTAAATTTTGGTTTATTTACATCTGATAAAGTGTTAATAGACTGTATAATATTTGTATACAGATCATTATAATCATTAAATGTGTGTGTATTTTCTATAGTTTCAAGAGAATAAATTTCAACTTGTTTTGAGGGTATATTTATATTATGTATTAATCCTAACTTAGACCATTCCCATAGTGGTTTTTTATTAACATAAATTGACGAATATGGGGGATATGATTGTTCAAATTTTTTGATATATGTGTTTAAATCAAGTTTTTCGATAGAATATAATGATTCGCCATTAACTATATTAGTTACTAACCCTAATATATCATAAGTATCTGTGGAGAAGCCATATACTACTTCAAATTCGTATATTTTATCTAATCCAATATAATGAGGTTGTAATTTACATTCTTCATTGACTAATAGCATCATTTTACCATATGCCATTGGATCTAATCGCCCAGCAAAACTGACTTTTTTTGCCATTGGATTTTTAGATTTATAATCATCTATAAGTTCATTTGGAGTTTGGCCAATTAATTTTGATATAAAAATGGGCATTATAAACAATAATAATATTTTGTAAAGGAATCAATTTTATAATAAATAATTTTATATAAGCGAGTCTAATATATCTTTATACAAACTTTTTAATACTACTTTTTTATTGTTTTCTAAATCTTGATTAAATGTATCTTTGGTTTCATCTAACATAATTAAAACATCATTTGTTAGTACCGTCTTTTCGTCACGTATATCTATATTATTTTCAATTAATGGCATAATTTCATCTATATTTGTTGATAGTATATGTGTTTCTAATATAGTGCTATCATTAAATTCAACATTATCATTATATTCAACCTCATCTAAAATTAAATTATTGTCTTCAAATGATATTCTAAATTCATAATCATAGTCATTTTTTGAATGATATGGATAAGAATAAAAAATATTCATAAAATAGTCATCAATACTATCATTATATTGTATATCGTTAATATCAAACCCGCCTAAATCTAAATTTTCTATTTTTAATGTCATATATTTAAAAATTCTTTTTTTTTTGAAAATACTAAACGATAAATTAATAATTATATAATTATATATTAATGATTGAAAATATAGTAAAAATAATAGTAATATTAGTTGTAATGTTTTTATTAATAAAAAAAATAATAATGGTTATCATGAAATATAGAGAATCAAAAAAAAAATCGCATCTATTTGATTGTGTATTAGTTGATACCAAAATGACACGAAACAAAGGATTAATGTATAGAAAAAAACCATTAAAAAATAATCAAGGCATGCTATTTGATTTCAAAAAACCAAAACATATATCACTGTGGATGAAAAATACATTTATACCATTAGATGCTATTTTTATGAATGATAATGGTAAAATATTAGATTTAAAACCTAATATGGTTCCTAAGTCTAAAAAAAGTATATCATCAAATACAAAAAGTAAATTTGTATTAGAAGTAAATGAAAACACAATAAAAAATAATAATATACAAATTGGTGATTATATAAATGTAACTAAAATTACAAAATTAAAATAATAATTGGGGTGAAGGACTATCTACTGGATGATATTCATCTAATAATACTTCAATAGTATTATTTGTGGTATATGTATCTATTTTATCAACATCCCATCCAACTTGTGAATTACTCGGCCAAAAATCACTATTAACTGGAGCATAATTAGAGAAAAAATGTTTATTTTCAGATGGTGGTTTTATAGTTGGTTTGACAACGGATGTTGTTTGTAGTATTGGTTTTTGTTTACATTTAGGTGGAGGTGGTAACATACATTTTTTAGTGCACATTAACCCTTTATTTAAACAATTATAATTACATTTTGGAGAATTAGATGTATCGCAATTTTCCAAACAATTAGACCCTTGAATAGAACAGTCAAATAAACAACCTTTTTCTTCTTTTGTAGCATTTGATAAACCTAAAAAATCCCATAAATTTTGAATTGTTGAAGATTTTTGTGCATTTGGTGTGTTAGCAGTTTCGGATGAATCAGTTTTACCATCGGATGCTTCACAAAATGGTAAATCGTAACTATTTAGGTCACTTTCAATACTATTGTATGCTGAATCTATACTGCTTTCATTTGATTGAAAATATTCATAATAACTCATATACTTATTATTTAGATAATTCTTTTACATTATAAATATTATTCAATCTGTTTATTATTTGTTTGTATGATAGTTTTGAATGTTTACTAATAATATTTATAATATCTTGTTGTTGTTTATTCGTTATCGGAGTTACATCTATATTTAATGCGGAATTATCAATATAAGAAATATCATAATTCATGAATATATCTTTTGATTTTTTAAATTCATCAATATAAGTATCATGTACAGTTTTTTTTTGTTTCAATATTCCAATGATTGATTCAATAGATCCTTCTTCTTTTATCATTTTAAAAGATTTTTTTGGACCTAATCCCGAAATACGTTTCAAATAATCGCATCCAAATAATATACATAATTCAACAAATTTATCATATGTAATATTTAAAGTATTTAGTATACAATCTAGATCATACAAGGTGGCTTTATTATTGTAAATATTAAAATCTCGTAACAAATATTTACTTCCACTTGTCAATAAATCCATATCTTCTGATATAACAAAATCAACAATATTTTCGGTACATAACTTACTACATAATAGATCTGCTTCTCCATTAGCCCTAATATATTTTATATTCATAAAGTCAAATAGTTGTTTTACTGCTTTTATATCTTCTCGAGATACACTTATAATTTTATTGTTCAACTCATCAATTTGGTTTTGAATTATTAGTTTATTTACATTATCAGAATTCAATAAATCATTCTTCAGACTATCAATTTTATTAAATTTCTCTTCTTTTTTTGTTTTTCTAACAGACATAACATCATTTTTTTCTGGTCCAGGAGGGCCATCAAATATATATATAGGTGTAATATTGTTAATTCGTAATCTGTTAATTTGTTCAAAGAATTTTGGTATTAATTTGTTACCTTTGTATTTAAATCTATACAACCATATACTTACATCAATAGCTGCTTTTTTTCCATTTAATTCAGACAAATTAATTTGTCTAATACTATTAGGACAATGATCTTTCAAAAATGAGGTAAGATTTTTAATTCCCATTATTAATTAATAATAATGAATTTATTTTAAATCAATTTTATTTATAACATGTCATTCTTAAAGTATAATATATATTTGATTTTTTATTTATTTTAATATAATTCATATAATCATTAATAATATTAATAAATTCTGTACTACATTGTTCTAATATAAATGATGTAAAATTATATTTTGTAAGGCTATTATTTAAATATTTTTCTAAAAAATCATCTAAATTATACATAATTGCTGATTTTAGTATAAAATATGAAAAAATACTTGTATTTTGTTTGAATTTATTTTTACCATCATATTTATTGTAAAAAAATTCATAGGCGGTTTCAAATTTAAATAAATGTAATATTTTAGCAACTTGATAACAACTGTAGGTTAATTCATAATCCATTATTTTGAGTGTATTATGAATATTAGGTGAATTTATAATAGTATTAATAATTATACCTAATATTTCAGTATATGCTTCATTAATTCTGATAAATTTAGTGTTTGGATTTATATTAAAATGATTTGATACATCTTTAAATTTTATACTACCTAAATCTAATTCTAAATAATGTATTAATTCGTGAACTAAAACTTTATTTAGTTCTTCTGATCTATATACACACAACAATTTATCTGAAATAGAAAATCCAGAATTGGTTTCTCTTGGGCCTATTACAGAAGAACTCGATTTAATATAATTGTTAATATTTTTTTTATATGGTGTCATATATAATTCTATATTAATTGTTAATAATTCAGATGTAGATTTGTATAATCCAATTAATATTATTCTAGTTAAAATATCATGTAATTCTTTATTTTGTATTTGCTTTCCATAAATACATAAGTTTATTGTAATATTTTTATATTTTATAGAATAATCATATTTAGAATGGATTGAGTTCAATATATAGTCTATTATATTACACTCTACAAATGTATTGATTATATATTTGTTAACATGTCTATATAAAATATTATTTGGAATCATATTATTATTGTATAATTCATTTACATCATCAATTAATGTATATGCTAATCCATTATTAATATATTCTTTTAACATATCATATTTTTTTGTCTCAAGAATATTTATTAATTGTGGCGATTTGATATCTAGTTGTTTATTATGGTACAAATGTAATACTATATCAAACAAACATCTATTATTAACCTTCAATTTTGTTTGTTTTGTTGAAACAATAATTTTAGATGTATCAATTGAATTATGTAATGCCATTATTATAGACCTAAAATCTGTTAAATTTTGACTACGACATTTTAATTTAATTATATCTAATTCTTTTTTGTATAATATATTATCCATTATAAATAGTTTACTTTTTTATTCTAAGTTTTATGTGTAAAATTTTTTCTAATTTATTTATTATTTTATTATCTGGTATCGCTTTACAACATTCATAATCGTTTACTACTTTAACTGGTTCATTTATCTTACGTGCTAAATCTTTTTGTTTCCATTTTTTTGCTGTTCTAGCATCTATAATTAATCTTGATTGTGTTTTAGAAATAGTAGAATGTTTATCAGCATCATTATTATCATCTAATTTTTTCTTTTTATTTATAGATTCATGATTTGTTTGTTTTTTTTTACTTTCGTAATTACCATTTCGCAATGCTCTACTTTTATCTTCTTTTTTTGATTGGTTATTTCTTAACATAGTACATACATCCCATAATGGAGATTGACTATTAATATATTCGCTCATTTAAATAATAATAAATATATAATTCTTAAATGATTTAAAATTAAATATCATTATTAACTATAACATGATATCATTGACTATTTCAGAACTAGATACTATTACTAAAATTAACGATTACTTAAATTCATTATCGGTAAATGACAATGTAACTACTAAATTGATAATTCGGAAATTTGATGTTTCACCAAATATAGCTCATCGTATTTTGAAATATCGTAAGGATACAATGTTGTGTAATCCAAATGAATTTGGTTCTAATAAATTTGTTAATTATAATTTGTATAAAAAGGTTGATGATTCTATTATAGAAAGTTTTGTTAATTTAATAAAAAAAAAAAATAATAACATGTCTAGTGTAAAACAACATGTGATGAATAAATATAGAATAAATATAGAATAAATTATGGTAATGATTGAAAGTAAACATAAAATAGTTTTATATAGATAGACTATTTTATTTCCTCTAATTACTATATTAAATAATATTTGAATAATTAGATTCATTTGGTTTACTTTATGTTAAACTATCTTTGAATTATGATTTATGTGATTAATAACCTCATTTACGAGTTCATTTTTTCTTTTTTGAATTTGTCCTTTTCTTATATTTACGTTTTGAACGCATATTCCCTTTTTCCATTTGTCTATCAAATATAGATTGAACATTACCACCTTTCATTTTATTTGGTTTATAATAGTCATGTGTCATGACTGTTCTTTTTGTAGGACTATAATATTCTCGTGTCATAACTGTTCTTTTTTTAGGTCTATAATATTCTGCTGGATAGTGTGTATTTTTCGATTTAGAAACTTTGCGTTTTGGCATTATAATATTAATGTAGAAATTAAATATATCAATAATTTAATGAATAGTTTTCTAACTGATTATTTGAATATTAAAGCAATAAAAATAGCAGAATATTTGAATAAGTATGAATTTGTCAGACCTGAATATATCACAACATTTGGTATTTTGTTAAATGCAAACGCGTTAATGTGTTTATTAAATAATAATTTTCCACAATTTGTGTTTTTATTTTTGACTGGCTATTTTTGTAGTATATTAGATAAAACCTATATTGATAAATATAATTATGATTCACCATCGATAAAATATTATCAACGCGTTGCTGAGTGGTTAAAAATAGTATCATTGTTTGTTATATTTTATAGATTGTACAAAAACAATATAGACTATATGATAATAACTATTTTTATACTATTATTATCATTATGTAATATTAATTTTGTAATTAATGACTATAATCCTAAAAATAAATGTATTGAATTTTGGAAAAAATGTATAATAAAAATTTTGAATAAAGATAAATTACAATACGTGTCTAATTTTACAAACTATTTTGATGAATCTATGACTATTATTTATTTGATTATAATGATGACATATTTATATTACAAATAATTGAATTATTTAAAATCACTTAAGAATTCTAAACATTATATAATTACGAAATGGTTGGAATAGGAATAGATTTAGGAACTACTTATAGTGCCGTCGCTGTTATGAAAAATGACAAAGTTGAAATTATAGCGAACGATCAAGGTAATAGAACAATGCCATCGTATGTGGCATTCAATGATACTGAAAGATTAATTGGTGAATCTGCTAAAAATCAAGCTGCGGTAAATTCTGAAAATACTATATTTGATGCTAAAAGATTGATTGGTAAAAAATTTAATGATCCAAAGGTTCAAGCAGACATGAAACTATGGCCGTTTACTATTAAACAAGGTGATGGTAATAAATGTACAATTGAAGCCACGTTTAAGGATGAGAAAAAGACATTTCAACCTGAAGAAATTTCTTCTATGATTTTGTCTAAAATGAAAGATACTGCTGAAGAATATTTGGGAGAAACAGTAACGGACGCTGTTATTACGGTTCCAGCATATTTTAATGACTCTCAACGACAAGCAACAAAAGATGCTGGGGTTATTGCTGGATTGAATGTATTGCGTATTATTAATGAACCAACTGCGGCAGCAATTGCCTATGGATTGAATGATGTTTCAGATTCTGAAAAAAATGTACTAATTTTTGATCTTGGGGGTGGCACTTTTGATGTTTCTATTCTTAGTATTGATGATGGCATTTTTGAAGTAAAGGCTACTGCCGGTGATACACATTTAGGAGGTGAGGATTTTGATAGTCGATTGGTAAATCATTTTATCCAAGAATTCAAACGAAAACACAAAAAGGATATTGCTACTAATAATAGAGCATTACGTAGACTTAGAACCGCATGCGAAAAGGCAAAACGAACACTATCTTCTACAACATCGGCAAATATTGAAATAGATTCTTTGTTTGAAGGAATTGATTTTTATACAAGTTTGACTCGTGCTAAGTTTGAGGCTCTGTGTGATGATTTATTTAAAGGGTGTTTGAAACCAGTTGAAAAGGTAATTATTGATTCTAAGATAGATAAATCTAATATTCATGAAATTGTATTGGTTGGTGGTTCTACACGTATTCCTAGAGTTCAAAAATTAATTAAAGATTTTTTTAATGGTAAAGAATTGTGTAAATCTATTAATCCAGATGAAGCAGTTGCTTATGGTGCCGCAGTTCAAGCCGCTATTTTAACTGGTGAAAGTAATAGTAAAACAGATTCATTATTGCTTCTAGATGTGGCACCATTATCATTGGGTATTGAAACTGCTGGTGGGGTTATGACGGATTTAATTAAACGTAATACAACGGTACCAACAAAACAATCTCAAACATTTTCTACCTATGCTGATAATCAACCAGGTGTTCTTATTCAAGTATTTGAAGGAGAACGAAAAATGACTAAAGATAATAATCTACTTGGTAAATTTGAATTAACTGGAATTCCACCAGCACCAAGAGGTGTTCCACAAATAGAAGTAACATTTGATATTAATGCTGATGGTATTTTGAATGTAAATGCTTTGGATAAAACATCTGGTAAATCTGAGAAGATAACGATTACTAATGATAAAGGAAGATTATCATCTGATGATATTGAGCAAATGGTTGCTGATGCTGAAAAATATAAGGAAGAAGATGAGAAAAATTTTAATAGAATAGAGGCTAAAAATAAATTTGAAGGTTATTTGTATGGCGTATCTGGATCTTTGACAGATCAATTGAAAGAAAAAATGGAATCTGCTGATTTAGATACTATTAATACAACATTAGATAATAACAAAGAATGGCTTGATTCGCATCAGGATAGCGAAGCATCTGAATATGAAAGTCGCATGAAGGATTGTGAAAGTATCATATCACCTATTATCACGAAATTATCACAGG
>JGI24005J15628_10002125_pt1 | contig 10254 bp, 10 predicted proteins | sample LinPmetageLP40_FD_15628 | JGI IMG/M metagenome (IMG submission 15628) | reverse complement strand
AAACTAGAAATAGATAAAGGATTGATTATATACAGGATATATGGGAATGTAAATAGTGAGTCTCGAATGATAATTCTAGATGAAAACGGTAAAATTGCAACGCTGTAATGGAACTGCATTCACTTGAGAACAATCCTGAGTTCGTCAATCTGTAAATTGAAGTTATAAATATTCCTGGCTAATATATCTCGTCTTCAACCAGACAAGGTTGAAAGAATTGAACGAAATACTTCTCTTACTAAAATTAATAGTCTTTTTGTATTAGTTATGGCAGCTGTCTACTGCGTTGAAAATTAATGACACATTGGTGAATTCAATACGTTTTGTCCAAACTTTATTAACATGCTCTAAAATACAATAACATTTTCGCTGTTATTCTACAGTTACGGATTTGGCTAAGTTTCTAGGTTGATCGACATTACAACCTCTCATGACTGCAATGTGATAAGAAAGTAGCTGCAATGGAATCACAGATACCATCGGCATCAAAGCCTCATCTGTAGCCGGCACTTCAATCACATGCTCTGCCATTTTAGGAATAAGCGCATCCCCTTCAGTGACCACGGCTATCACCTTACCTTTTCTGGCTTTCACTTCTTGAATATTGGATACCACTTTATCATAGGAACTATCTCTGGTAGCAATGAATACTACTGGCATCTCTTCATCGATTAAGGCAATTGGTCCATGTTTCATCTCTGCGGCTGGATATCCTTCTGCGTGGATGTATGAAATTTCCTTGAGTTTTAATGCTCCTTCCAGTGCTACAGGAAAATTATAGCCTCTTCCTAGATAAAGGAAATTGGAAGTATCTTTATATAACTCAGCAATCTTCTCTATTTGATCATTGAGTTCAAGGCACTTTTCAACCTTGCTTGGAATAGTTTCCAATTCAGTCAAAAGTTCTCTATATCGAGACTCTGTAATTGTACCTTTTTGTTTTGCAACGATCAGTGCTATCATATTAAGCACAGTCAGTTGAGCCGTAAATGCTTTTGTGCTTGCAACTCCTATCTCAGGGCCAGCATGCGTGTAAGCACCTTCATGGGATATTCTTGAAATCGAAGAACCAACCACATTACAAACTCCAAAAATTATTGCTCCTTTGGATTTAGCCAGCTCTATTGCTGCCATGGTATCGGCAGTTTCTCCAGATTGGGATATTGCCATTACCACATCACCTTCTCTTATGATAGGGTTTCTATAACGAAATTCAGAGGCATATTCTACCTCAACAGGTATCCTGCAAAATTCTTCAAAGAAATATTCTGCTGTTAAACCAGCATGCCATGAAGTTCCACAGGCAATAATGATTATCCTTTCAGCATTGACCAAGGTATTAGTATATTCTCTGATACCGCCTAATACCAAAGAGCCGTTCTTTGCATTAAGACGACCTCTCATACAATCAGCAATGGATTTTGGTTGTTCGTATATCTCTTTGAGCATAAAATGCTCGTATCCTCCTTTTTCAATGGCCTCTAGTTCCATTTCCAAAGTCTGAATATAAGGTGTTGAAGGAATATTATCAGTGTTTTTTATTTCTAAACCATCTCGGTTTATTACTGCAATCTCATAGTCATTAAGATAGATTACTTCGTTGGTATATTCTACTATTGGAGTGGCATCAGACGCCAAAAAGTATTCTCCATTCCCTACTCCTATTACCAATGGACTTCCTTTACGTGCTGCTATTAGCATGTCAGGATCATTTTTAGACATAATTACTATAGCATAAGCACCCACTACTTTCGTCAATGCCAAACGCACAGCTTCTGGCAGTGTACAATTACTATTAATCTGAATATCTTCAATAAATTTGATAAACACCTCAGAATCAGTGTCACTTGTAAATTCGCAGCCCTTATTGAGTAAATCTTGTTTTAGAGAGGCGTAATTTTCTATGATCCCGTTATGGATCATCGCCAAATTTTGACTTCCCGAAAAGTGCGGATGGGCATTGACATCATTAGGTTCTCCATGCGTAGCCCACCTTGTATGACCGATCCCTATGGTGCTGTCAAGTTTTTGACCATTAATGAAATTTTCTAAATCAAGAACCTTTCCCTTCTTTTTGTAAATATTCAAATTGCCGTTAAGCACAGCGATTCCTGCACTATCATATCCCCGGTATTCTAGTCTCTTAAGTCCTTTGAGAATAACCTCATGTGCCTTTTTATCACCTAAATAAGCTACTATGCCACACATATATTCAAGGAATTAATTATTTGGGTAAAGTGTAAAACACTTTCAATTTAATACTATCCTGATGAACCACAAATCTATCAACGGTATACCCTGCTGTTGATAAGATCGTACTACCAGAAAAATCTACCCCTTGCACTACTACAGTAGATCTCTCAATCTTACTGTCATACAGAAATTGAAAGTACCTCGTTGGTAAGCCAAAATATTTTCCAGAATTATCATCATTGGCCTCATACGGCATGACAAATTGGGTTCCTAAATCTGACTGGATAGTGGGGAAATTTGTTCCCAAAATTTCCAACGAAGCTATTTCGCTATTATCATTAGTATTTGATAGAGAAAGGCCTTCAGGGCTTGCGAAATTTTCTGTGTTTTCTATCACCCCAAATGATATCTCAGCACTATTAATAATCATATGATCTTTGTCTTCAAAAAATGTTATCAATTCTCGAAAATCGATCTCAGTAGTGATTCCCGTGCCACTTTGAAAATACCTCATCCCATTGTCTGGAATAAATGGTGTGTTTGGTTGTTCATCTAACAAATTTGCTATAGGTGTTCCCAACCTATTAGCATCAATCCCATTATAAGCTAGAATCTCATCGATATTAAAATTTGCATCCAGGCTATAAAAATTGTAGCTATATTCCAAACTATCTTCTTCTACCACTCCTGCTTCAACAGTATGATAATTGATAGTTAGTCTACTAGAGGGATCAATAATACCCACCCCAAATAACATACCACTGCTAGGTGCATTGATTGCAAAACCGAATGAAGTCTCTGGCAATTTAAATGCTCCACTATCACTAGCATCTACTATATCCTTTACTTTTTGAAAATAGCTTTCATTTAGACGGATGTTAAGNACATCAGTACTATCAATAGTGTAAGTGTCGAAAAGTTCTGGTTCTATAAAAATAGCAGCTTCCCCNGTCTGCATTGGATCATAACTAGTGGTAGAATAATTAGTGCTGTTCGATACATCAATGATTTGTTCAGTTAATTCGTGAACACTCACATCAATCGAGGTATTGGTATTAGAACCATAATAATAGGCATTTGGTTTTAATGACAACACTATCGAGTCAAGGACAATATTAGGGTCAGACAAATCAGCAAACGCTGTGCTCACAAGCCCTAGATATCCAGTCGAGGATACTGTTCCAAATTCTGAATCTATATAAGATCCTACGAGCAAGTTTGGATTGTTGGTCAACATAGAATCAATAATCACATGCGATGGCAAGGTGAATTCTTCAAATAATAATTCGAATTGATTGCCATTCCCGTTCTCTCCAACATTACTTAACTCTTCATCACAAGCTAAAAAAAATAGAGTCGGCACTAACACTAGTGCCAACTTCAAAGCCTTATCCCACAAGTTCATTATATAAATCAAAGTAAGAGTCTAAAAATTGTTCTTCTTGTTCAATAGATTCTGGTTTTTTTTCTTTAGAAGGATCACTGAATAGGCCATTGATGTCACTGCTGTCTTCAGCCTTGATCACTACATCAGAAAATTCCATTCCCAATTTGGTTAAACCTTCGAAATCTGCAGATTCTAGATTGCCAAGCATGTTATCTTCTACATCAAGCATTTTCACTTTATCCTTAATATCCCCATTAAATGTATGGGAGAACTTATTATCGTATACACTAAACACAGATTTAGCATTTTTGAAAATAGGATCGTTCTTATAAGTGGTCTTCAAGTACAAAGGTATGAAACTGGTCATCCAGTCATTACAATGAACGATATCTGGAGCCCACCCTAGTTTTTTCACCGTTTCTAGCACNCCTTTACAGAAGAAAATCGCTCTTTCATCATTATCCTCATAGAACTTATCTTCCTTATCAAAGAANACTGATTTTCTTTGGAAATAGTCTTCATTATCAATGAAATACACTTGCAATTTCGCGTTTGGGATTGATGCCACCTTTATTACCAACGGCTTTTCCTCATCACCTATAGCTATGTTGATTCCTGACAACCTCACTACCTCATGAAGCCTGTTCTTTCTCTCGTTTATTAGTCCAAATCTTGGCACTAATATTCTTATTTCCATTCCACGCTCTTGCATCCCTTGGGGAAGCTTCCTAACAAAATCGGCCACCTTTGAAGTTTGCAAAAATGGGTTGATTTCACTTGCTACATAAAGAATCCTAAGTTTCGACATATTGAAAATTATTTGATTGGTCTTTTGAATTGAGGCACAAAAATACAAAATTTCTTCCTTTTTTCAAGCTTAAGTCTCACTAATACTTTAGTTTTAGTCCCTTATTTGTTAAAAAGCTATACATACTATTTTCCAATGCAGGTATTCAACGAAATTAAATCTCTTAGAGATATACTTCTTCAATTTAAAATTGAAAAAAAAACGATAGGGTTATTTCCTACCATGGGTGCGCTGCATTTAGGACATTTGGAATTGGTGAAACAATCAAAAAAAGAGTGTGACATCACTGTATGCAGTATTTATGTAAATCCCAAACAGTTCAACAAGGCTATCGACTTAGATAAATATCCTAAGACCTTAGATCGAGACTTAGAATTACTGACTCAAGTGGACTGTGACATTGTCTTTTGTCCTTCCACTGAAGAAATGTATCCCAAAACGAATCAAATAAATTTTGATTTTGGAAGACTTGATAAAATAATGGAAGGAGAATTTCGCCCTGGGCATTTTAGTGGGGTCGCAACTGTTATATCCAAACTCTTCAATATTGTTCAACCTGACATTGCCTATTTTGGACAAAAAGATTTACAACAATTTGCAGTGATCAATCGACTTGTCGAAGAACTGCACTTTAGCACAAAACTCAGTTGCGTGCCTATAGTAAGAGAAGATAGTGGTCTTGCAATGTCATCTCGAAATATGAGACTTAGTGAAAGTAGTAAGGCTGATGCATTAATAATACATCGGTCGTTAATCGAAGCTAAAGAAGCCCTAATAAAAGGTGTGCGTATATCTGATATAAAGAATAAAATAAAAGCTAAATTTGCATCCTCAATCGTGGAGTTGGAATATTTTGAAGTGGTAAACACTGAAACCTTAGAAGCATTAGAGAATATCACTGACAACAATCACGTTGCACTTTGTGTAGCAGGATATGCCGAAAATGTGCGATTGATTGATAACATGCTGTTAAATGAATGACATTAATAAATGTTGATTGAAGTTTTAAAATCAAAAATACATAGCGTAAAAGCCACTCAAGCGGAACTACATTATGTAGGAAGTATCACCATAGATGAAGACTTGATTGATGCTGCCAGGTTGGTTGAAAACGAAAAAGTACAAATTGTTAACATTAACAATGGTGAAAGAATAGAAACCTACGTTATCAAAGGTAAACGTGGTGCTGGAATGATCTGCATGAATGCACCAGCCGCTAGAAAAACACAAGTAGGTGACATCATCATCTCTTATGGGCAGCTAGATTTCGACCAGTCAAAGGATCAGCCCACAATAGATTTTCCCAATACTGATAATAAATTGTCATAGGTCGAATGAATCCAGGGTTAAAAAAAATCATTAGGTACGTAGGAGTTATTTTACTTACTGGATTGCTACTTTGGATTGCTTTTGGCAATATTAAGCTGGGGTTCATAAGCAATACTTGGGATAAGGCAAGCAAGCCATATTTAATCCTATCCGCTCTGATTGCACTACTGAGCCACTACGTTCGAGCTCAACGTTGGAAATTGCTTCTTAAGCCAATAGGGTATCCTCTCAAATTTTCTCATAGTTTCATGTCAGTGATGGTAGGATACTTCGTAAACTTGGTGATACCCAGAGGTGGTGAATTCTCAAGGTGCTACAATCTTTTCAAGTTAAATCAGACGCCTGTCAACATTTCATTCGGTTCAGTTGTTTCCGAGAGAATTATTGATCTATTTTTTTTACTTGTACTCATTGGCTCAGTTTTTCTAGTCCAGTTGGATATTTTCATAGATTTCTTTGCAAGCTTACACTGGAATCAAAACTCAATAGAACGTGATATTAGCCTTTCGGGCTATTTGTTACTCGGATTTATGTTGATCATCCCTTTCCTCTTCATTTTGTACTACAGAATTAGAAAGTATCAATCTCTAAAAATAATTTTTAAAGTGAAGATTTTTCTTGTCGGCATAAAAGCGGGTGTCTTTTCTATTTTAAAACTTGAAAAAAGGGGACTATTCATTCTATACTCTTTATTCATTTGGTTATGCTACTATCTGATGAATTATTTTGTGATGCAAGCTTTCCCTGCCACTTCAGAATTAGACCTACTAGCTGCCTTAACTATTTTTGTAATTGGCGGCATTGCGTTAGCCATACCATTACCTGGAGGAGCTGGGAGCTACCACTTACTAGTTTCTGCTGGGCTGACTTTTATTTATGGAGTTGCCAATGACCATGCCGTGGCATTTTCCGTAATAGTACATGCCTGGCAAACATTGGTAATTATAGTAGTGGGAGCTGGATCTCTTATATTAAGTCAACTATACTATAAAACACGGCAAAATGAATTCAGCTGATAAGGTTTTCTCATTAGAATCATTAGCAAGCAAAATATCATCTTGGAAACAGGATGGAGACAAAGTGGTATTCACCAATGGATGCTTTGATATACTCCATTTGGGTCATATCGATTACTTAGAGAAGGCTTCTCAAAAAGGTGATAAGTTAGTTATAGGACTTAATTCAGACCCTTCGGTAAAGAGACTCAAAGGCGAAGATCGCCCTGTCAATAATCAATACGCACGAGCAAGAATACTAGCGGCATTAGGATTTGTAGATGCAGTCGTTGTGTTCGAAGAAGACACTCCATTTGAGCTAATAAGTACCCTTTTACCCACAACGTTGGTAAAGGGAAGTGACTATTTGGCAGAAAATATTGTTGGTGCAGATATTGTAATTGACAATGGAGGAAGTGTGGAAACCATTGACCTTGTCGATGGGTATTCTACGACCAACATCATCAATAAACTCAGAGCACAATAAACAACAGTATTATGATTTTTGTAATAGCCATTTTCTTTATGATCGTCAGTTACGCTGTCGGAGCGAGACTGAAAAGTAAATTCAAAAAATATTCACAGGTTCCACTTCAGTCAAATCTGTCTGGAGCTGAAATAGCAAAACTAATGTTGGCAGACAACAACATCCAAGACGTAGATGTGACATGCGTAGCAGGTCAACTTACCGATCACTATAACCCAAGTAATAAGACCGTCAATTTGAGTGAAGCTGTTTATCACGGTAGAAATGCAGCCGCAGCCGCTGTTGCCTCACACGAGTGTGGACATGCAGTACAGCATGCTACAGCGTATAGTATGTTAGCATTTAGATCCGCCATGGTTCCGATTCAGAATGTAAGCGGCAAAGTACTTAACTTCATTTTGCTAGCGAGTATCTTCGGTGGGGCATTCCTTTTTCAAGCATTTCCCTACGACATGGTACTGATGATTGTCATCGGAACATATGGAGTTATGACACTATTTTCTTTTGTCACATTGCCTGTTGAATTCGATGCGAGCAATAGAGCTTTGGCATGGATCGAACAACGGAATATTGTGAACAGCGGTGAACATGGTATGGCAAAAGATGCGCTCAAATGGGCTGCAATGACATATGTAGTAGCAGCAATCGGATCATTAGTGACATTATTATATTATGTGAGTCTGCTTATGGGTCGAAGTGATTAAGAGAATTTGTTATGCTTGCATAATAAATTGGAAAGATATTGTAACTTTGGGGCTTAATAAGCCCCTTTTTATTTTATAGAATTTATACATCAGTATTATGAACTTTGAATTCACTGAAGAACAACTCGCTGTACAAGGCCGCTGCAAGAGACTTTGCTCAAACTGAATTGCTGCCTGGAGTTATAGAGAGAGATAATAAACAAGAATTTCCAGCTGAACAAATTAAGAAAATGGGAGAGCTCGGTTTTTTGGAATGATGACCGATCCGAAATACAACGGTGGTGGAATGGATTCCATATCATATGTGCTGGCTATGGAGGAAATTTCCAAAATAGATGCCTCCTGTTCTGTGGTTATGTCTGTGAACAATTCACTTGTCTGCGCTGGACTTGAGAAATATGGCACTGAAGAACAAAAGCAAAAATACTTATCAAAGCTTACTACTGGTGAAAAGATAGGTGCTTTCTGTCTATCTGAGCCAGAAGCAGGATCAGATGCCACCTCTCAACGTACAACTGCAGTAGATATGGGTGATTATTACCTTATCAATGGCACTAAAAACTGGATAACGAACGGCAACAGTGCCAGCATATACCTGGTAATGGCGCAAACGAATCCTGAAAAAAAGCACAAAGGGATTAATGCCTTTATAGTTGAGCGAGAAATGGAAGGCTTTGTAGTGGGTAAAAAAGAGGACAAGCTTGGAATTAGAGGTTCGGATACACACTCTTTGATGTTTACTGATATGAAGGTTCCAAAAGAAAATAGAATTGGTGATGATGGTTTTGGGTTTGCGTTTGCGATGGGAACACTCAATGGTGGCCGAATAGGAATCGCTTCTCAGGCTCTAGGAATAGCATCTGGTGCTTATGAGTTGGCCTTGAAGTATTCAAAAGAACGAAAAGCATTTGGAAAGGAAATTTGTCAACATCAAGCTATTCAGTTTAAACTAGCGGACATGGCTACGAACATAGACGCTGCACGGCTTTTGTGTCTGCAAGCCGCCACGATGAAAGATCAAGGAAAAGATTTTGCCAAAGAAGGAGCTATGGCTAAACTATTTGCCTCTCAAACAGCGATGGATACTACCATAGAAGCTGTTCAAATTCACGGTGGCTATGGTTTTGTAAAAGAATACCATGTAGAAAGGCTTATGAGAGATGCCAAAATCACTCAAATTTATGAGGGCACTTCCGAAATTCAGAAAATAGTTATATCAAGAGAAGTATTGAAATAATACAAATTGATTTGAATTAGCACAGTATCTCATTATTATTGTACAATGATTTCTATTTTAATACAATAGCGTAAGCATATGGACCAAAGACAATTAGAAGATTATAACAAGATCATCGAGTCGTTAGGGATTAAATATATTAAAGCCCATAATATTAAGTTAGCCAAACCGGTGACAGTCACTAATTTTCATGACCCTGAGAATACCATTTTGGTTGTGAAAAAAGGTGAAGTGAAATTTGGTGAAAATAATGAGATAGTGTCTGCGGGTGATATTTTATTTATCCCAGGTGGGTACACTACTGATATCACCTATGGGTATGATAGCAATACAACTATTACTAATGAAGAACTTAATAATCGCCATGAGGAATTCTTCAAATCTGACGTTGCTTCGAGCGGACTTAGAAGTGTAGGGGTAGACAACTTCGACTACATGACTTTTGGAGCCAATATTTTCGACACCGTAAATTTCTTCAAAACGCTGGATATTACTCCTTTTGCCATAAAAAGTGAGCTTGTTTCGAAGATTATTTCAGAAATCATTCTAGAAGATGCTGGAAGAAAAGAGGGTCGAAACAGAGTAATCGCATTGAAAGCTGAACATCTGGTAATTGAGATTATAAGGTATATCATCGATAACCGACTATTTGTTGAACAGTTGGCTACGAATAGTACGTACTTCAAGGATCCACGGCTTTTGGATTTATTTAAGTATGTAAAAGTAAACTTGGGTGGAGACTTATCGAACAAAATTCTAGCGGAGGTCACTAGTGTTTCCGAGGACTACGTAGGTCAGTATTTCAAAATGCTCACTGGAATGAATCCGCAGGATTACATCGAGTATCAAAGAATGCAACTTGCTCTTGATTTGCTAAGAACTACCAAAAAGAGTATTCGTACCATTGGCCAAGAAGTCGGGTATAAAGATACTGCTTACTTCTGTAGAAGATTCAAAATGATGTATGGTATTCCTGCAGGGAAAATGAGAAGAAGAGAAACTTTAATGAATATTAAGTAGTGTCTATAAGAAAACACCTCAAAATCAAAAATGTTGCTTTTCGCGATCTTTCAATTTATTTCTAATCGATTGATGCTCAGGCATCAACTCATAG
>JGI24005J15628_10002123_pt1 | contig 10256 bp, 7 predicted proteins | sample LinPmetageLP40_FD_15628 | JGI IMG/M metagenome (IMG submission 15628) | reverse complement strand
GACGTGGGTGTCTTCCTTGATGGTGGCGACGCGCGCGTAGTCACTGTAGGCGTGCAGCGGCTCGTGACCCAGGGTCAGGATACGCTCGGCGATCTCGTCGACCTTGGTCAGCAGGTCGGTGTAGGTTTCCTCGAACTTCACGTGCAGCTCGAAGAACTGGTTGCCCTTCACGTTCCAGTGGTAGCCACGGGCATTCATGTAGAAGGTCTGGTAGTTGGCCAGCAGGATGTTGAGGTGCTCGGCCAGCTGAGTGGCGCTGGCAGTGTGCAGGCCGATGGCATTGGTATCGTTGGACATGAAGACTCTCCTGAAAAATGTGAAGTGAACGGCATTGTGGGGAAAGTGGAGATGCAGGTGGCGAGCCGTGCTGCCAGTATGCCACCAGTGTAGAGGCTGGGCGGGATGCAGGGTAACGAATTCACTGTATCGCCCTCATCGGCCACCCCTATCGTCGCCGGCGCACCACCCTCAAGCCGTAGATGAATGCCTGGTAGGAGATGTGGTGCGCGCACGCGGTTTTCAAGGTCGCACACGGATATTGCAGCCAATGTCGTCGGCTCGGACATGCTGATTTCGGCCACATACGCAAAGGCCCCGCACGGGGCGGGGCCTTTGCGACAGCCATGTCATCAGCTGTCATCACTTTTGCAACGCTCAGGCGTCAGTTGCGCGCCATGTGCAGGAAGTGCATGTGCTTCTCGTACTGGTCCAGCACGTCGCCGATCACCTGCTCCTTGGTGTAACCCATGACGTCATAGGTCTGGCCACCTTCACGCAGGAAGACCTCGGCGCGGTAATGACGCTCCACATCGCTGGTGCCCTTGCGCTTGACGTTGCGCAGCGCGAAGGCCGGTGCTGCGTATTCGCGCACCCGCACACCGTAGACGAAGTCGACTTCCTCGCCGTGGCTGACCTGCAGATAGCTGCGGTCTTCCTCGTCATTGACGCGAGTATCCAGGCCCTGGGCCTCGAATTCCTTCGCGACATCCGCCAGTGCCGGCGTGACGGTGTTGATCAGGTACTGCTCGACGTTCTTCTGACGCGGCGTCTCGACCAGGGTCTGGACGCGCTTCTGCCAGCTGCGTGCGCCACCGGCGGTGTGGCCCGGCGTGTTGCTCAGGTGCTGCATGGAGCGTTGCTTGACGCCCTCGAGACGCAGTGCCTTGAGCAGACCATAGCAGACGAACATCAGGATGATCGCGAACGGCAGGGCAGAGGCCAGCGAAGCGGTCTGCAGCGCGCCCAGACCACCTGCCATCAGCAGCGCCACGGCGACGAAACCTTCGGAGAAGGCCCAGAAGACACGCTGCCAGACCGGAGATTCGTCACCTTCCTTGGAGGTCAGCATATCGATGACCAGCGAGCCGGAATCCGAGGAAGTGACGAAGAAGGTCACGACCAGCAGGGTGGCCAGCATGGAGGTGATGCTACCGAACGGGAACAGCTCCAGGAACTTGAACAGTGCCACGGATGCATCGGCGGAGACCGCTTCTGCCAGGTTGCCCGCGGTATCGGTCAGCAGCATGTGCAGGGCGCTGTCGCCGAAGAAGGTCAGCCACAGGAAGGTGAAGCCCATCGGTACGAACAGCACGCCGTAGACGAATTCACGGATGGTGCGGCCACGCGAGACGCGTGCGATGAACATGCCCACGAACGGGGACCACGCGATCCACCAGCCCCAGTAGAACAGGGTCCAGCCACCCAGCCACTTGGACGGGCCATCTTCGGGGATATAGGCGAACATGTTGAAGGTCTTGTCGACCACTTCGCTGAGGTAGCCACCGATGTTCTGGATCAGCGTCTGCAGCAGGAAGATGGTCGGGCCCACGCACAGCACGAACAGCATCAGCGCCAGTGCCAGGCCAAGGTTCAGCTCGGAGAGACGACGGATGCCGCCGTCCAGACCCATGACCACGGAAACGGTCGCCAGACAGGTGATGATGGCGATCAGGATGATCTGGGTGGTCAGGTCGTTGTCGATATCGAACAGATAATGCAGGCCGGAGCTGACCTGCAGCACGCCCAGACCCAGCGAGGTCGCGACCCCGAACATGGTGCCGAAGACGGCGAAGATATCGACGGCATGGCCGATCGGGCCATGGATGCGCTTGCCGATCAGCGGATACAGCGCAGAGCTGATGCGCAGCGGCAGGTTGTGGCGGAAGCTGAAGTAGGCCAGCGCCAGCGCCACCACGGCATAGACGCCCCAGGCGTGGATGCCCCAGTGGAAGAAGGTGGTCTTCATGGCTTCACGGGCGGCCTCGACGGTGCCGGCATCGCCGACCGGAGGCGCAGTGAAGTGGAAGACAGGCTCGGCGACGCCGTAGAACATCAGGCCGATGCCCATGCCCGCGGAGAACAGCATCGCGAACCAGGAGCCGTAGCTGAAATCAGGCTCGGAATGGTCTGGCCCCAGCTTGATGTCGCCATAGCTCGAGAAGGCGAGACCCAGCGTGAAGATCACGAACACGCCCATGGCCAGCAGGTAGAACCAGCCGACGGTGTCGATGATCCAGGTCTGGACATGACCGAAGGCGGTCTGCGCGGTATCCGGCATGGCGACCGTAAAGATCACGAACGCCAGAATCACCACGGCGGAGCCGAAGAAGACTGGCGGATTGATCTTGGCGACCGCGGGCTGGTCGGCATTTTCTGACATAAATTTCTCTCCCTGATTGCCTATTCGTCGATAATGGTAACTTATTGAACCTGTAGCGTCGTGAGTTGTCCGCGCGATATCGTTTCCATATGTAACCAGTGTTGCGCGCGCTGACCGGCGGTTTGCGCGCCGAGCGAGCGGTCCTGGCAGTGCTGGCGTTGCGTGATCATCGTGCGGGATGGCAATGGCGGTGCGGCCTTGTCGCCCATTGTCGGGGGCTGGATACGGTAGGCGCTGGCATGGCTGGGCGCTAAGATGAGGCTTGCTGCATCCAGGGTATTCCGCTGTCTCGATACCATAATTATGCAGAAATCCTACAAGACTTATGTGTCAGTCTAGTGCCTCTGGCGTGTCTCATGGTGTGAAAATCGTGATGCCGCGCCGGCTCAAGTGGCTGACCGGAGACGTTCGCATGCTCCATCGACTTCCCGAATTTCCCGCACGGCCGAGCGTGGCTGATACGTCAGCGCGCTCGCGCCTGCCGCGCATGACACTGCTCGCAGTGGGGCTGGTGCTGCTGAGCGGCTGCTCGGCCCTGTCCGGCAAGGACCCGCTGGCCGCGAATGACAGCGCTGGCCTGCCCGAAGCCTGCATCTTCCCGCGTGAGGGCGATGCCAATCAGTGGTTGCGTGCCGCGGCGCAGGTCGTCGAGGCCCGTGGCTACAAGATCCGCGAGAGCGAACAGGCGCTGGGCGTGGTGACGGGTGAGCGCAAGGTGGACCAGCCTGGCCTGGGCGCGATCGATGGGCCCTTCGGCTCGCGCATCGGCTTCTCGGTGGGCTATGGCGTCGCGGCGGGCAATGATTTCGGCGTGGGCGTCGGCAATGACACCTTCCGCGATGACCCGATCAGCTTCGAGCGCATCTCGCTGGTCGCGCCGGATGAGCGCGTGCGCGTGATCCGCGATGAGCAGGTCATCAATCAGGGCGGCTACGTCATCGATGCCCGTCCTCACAATGACAGCGACAGCTGCCGCCAGATCGAGCGTCAGCTGCAGGCCGCGCTGGCGGGTCGTGATCCACGGGAGGTTCGCTGATGAACATGCGCAAGGCATCTCCACGCTCGCTGTGGCAACGTCTGGGGCTCGCGACGCTGCTCGCCGGCCTGCTGGTACTGGGTGGCTGCATGAATCAGCCGACCCATGCGCCGGACTCGCGCACCGCAGTGATCGCCCCCAACAGCGGCACCCTGACTTCCCAGCAGGTCTTCGTCACCCTGCTGACGACGCTGGCGGAGCGTGGCTTCATCATCGAGCGCGCAGACCCGGACCTCGAGCGCCTCGATGCCAGCTACGCTGCCCGGCCGCCGCTGGCGCTGGAAGCCTGGGTGAGCGAGGTCAACGGCCAGATTCGTCTCAGCGTGAGCGGTGACAGCAATGGTGCCGATATCGCGCCGGGCCGCCTCGACAACCTGCTGGTGGAGGTCGCCGTGGCTCTGGATGCGCGCACCGTGCCGGTGATCGGCGCGCCGTGACCGCCCCGCGCATGCCAACCCCACGCATGACAACCCCACGAGGCGGCCCTCGGCGTCGCCTCTCTGGCCTTGTCCACCACTTTGCAGGTGGGCAGTGCCGGAGCCCGGGCGAGCCCGCGCTCGCGCGGTGTGATGGCCCATGACACTGAGTGCGCTGCGCCGTCGGCGTCTGGCCTGGTTGGCGCTCTCGGCCAGTCTGCTGGCCGGGCTGATGGCCTTGTTTGCTCTCTGGCACTGGGAGCTGGCGCGTGGTGAGCGTGATGCCCGCCAGCACGCCGCGACTCGCCTGAATTTCTACGCCAGCACGCTGAATGCCGAGTTGTCGCGCTTCCAATGGCTGCCGGAATTGCTGGCGCGCCAGGCCCGTGTGCGTATCGCCCTTGGCGAGCCGGGCGCCTCGTCTGCGGCAACGCCGCCTGTTATCCCCTCAGACGAACGCGACGCCGCCAGTGCCGCCGCTCCCCTCGGTTCGAACAGTGATCTCAATCAGCATCTGCGGCGTGTCGCGCGTGCCTCCGGCGCGGCGGCCATCTTCCTGACCGACCGCGACGGCATGACCGTGGCCGCGAGCAACTTCGATGAGCCAGACAGCTTCGTCGGCTATCGCTACGACTACCGCCCCTACTTCATCGATGCCCTGGCGCGCGGGCGCGGTGAATTCTTCGCCGTCGGCAATACCACCGGGCGCCCTGGCTATTTCGTCTCGGCGCCGGTGCTGGGGGCCGAGGGTCAGCCGCTGGGCGTCATGGTGGTCAAGGTCTCGCTGGAAGCGCTGGAGGATACCTGGCGCCAGGCGGGGGAGACGGTGCTGCTCGCCGATGCCAATCGCATCGTCCTGCTGGCCTCGCGGCGTAACTGGAAGTATCGCGCGCTGGAGGCGATCGAGCCGCAGGCACTGGACAGCATTCGGGCACAGCAGCAGTTTCGCGGGGCGCCGCTGACACCGCTGTCGCGGGAGCTGGAGGACGGCAGCCTGGTGCTGGGCGACAACCACGAACTGGCGGCGTCGGAGATCGCGCGGCTGCCGACGGCGGCGATGGGCCAGCGCTATCTGGATGAGTCGCTGGCCAGCGGGCCGCTGGGCTGGCAGCTGCATTTTCTGATGCCGCTGCGGCCACTCTATATCCAGGCGCGCAATGTGGTGCTGGTCGGGCTCGCCGTGATTCTGGGGCTGGCGATGATGGCGCTGTGGATGCGCGAGCGTCAGGCGCGCCTGGGGCTGATTCGGCGTGAAGCGGTGATGATGCGCGAGATCAACGAGCGTCTCGAGGAGCGGGTCGCCCAGCGCTCGCGCGAACTCGAGGCCACGCGTGACGAGCTGGTGCAGGCCGGCAAGCTGGCCGCGCTGGGCACTATGGCGGCCGGTATCGCCCATGAGCTCAATCAGCCGCTGGTCGGCATTCGCACCTACGCCGCCAGCGGCGGCAAACTGCTGGCGCGGGGCATCGCCTCCGCCGCTACGCGCCCCGAGCTGACCGCGCGTGCCGCCGAATCCGCCGCCAGCAACTTCACGCGCATCAGTGAGCTGTCCGAGCGTCTGGCCGACATGATTCGCCAGCTGCGCGTCTTCGTGCGTCCGGCCAGTCAGCAGGCGCCCGTCGCCCTGGCGCTGGCGCCGCGCATCGACTTCGCTCTGGAACTGCTCGCCGAGCGAGTCACCGCCCTCGACTTGACGGTGGAGCAGGACCGGCTGCCCCGAGACATCATCGTGATGGGCGAACAGGTGCGTCTCGAGCAGTTGCTGACCAACCTGATCCGCAATGCGCTCGATGCGCTGGAGGGGGAGCAGAAAGCGCAGCAGACCGATCAGCAGGCCGATCAGCAGAGCGATGCGCCGGACGACGAGCGCGCGGCCCCGCGACTGCGCCTCAGTTGGCAGGCCTGGCCGGCAGTGGCCAGCCTTGAGGGGCAGCCGGGCGGATGTCTGCGCATCGAGGACAACGGCCCCGGCATCGACCCTGCGCTGCGTGCCACGCTGTTTGATCCTTTCACCACCACGCGTGAGGTCGGCGAGGGCATGGGGATGGGGCTGTTTCTGAGTTATGGCCTGGCGCGTGATCTCGGTGGCCAGCTGCGTCTGGCCGATGGCGCTTCTGTGTCTGAACCGGCCGAGGGCTCCTCGCTGGCTGAGGGCTCCTCACTGGCTGAGGGCTCTGCGCTGGGCGGCGCCTGCTTCGAATTGTGGCTACGCACGCCGGCGTCGGAGGCAATGCATGCAGCCGACGGCATCGAACAACAAGGCAGCGGGCAGCAATCCGTGACATGACGGGGTATACGCACGAATGACAGGCTATACGCACGACAGCGATGGCTTCGAGGGCGCAGAGGAGTTTGCCGCCACGGGCCTGGATCCGGCAGAGCTGCGCCTGCAGCAGGACAGCGATCTGACCCGTGAAGCGCCGGTATGGCTGGTGGATGACGATCCGGCGGTGCGCGAATCCCTTGCTCAGTGGCTGGAGCTGGCCGAGATCCACCTGCGCTGCTTCTCGCGCGCCGAGGCGCTGCTGGAAGCCTTGGCCGCCGCCGAGCCGGTCAGCGTGGTGATCAGCGATATCCGCATGCCGGGCATGGATGGCCTGACGCTGCTGGCGCGGCTTGCGCTGCAGGCACCGGAGCTGCCGGTGCTGATGATGACCGGTCACGGCGATGTCGCCACGGCCGTTGCCGCGATGCAGGGCGGCGCGCGCGACTTCATCGAGAAGCCGTTTGACCCCGAAGCGCTGGAGCTCAAGCTGCGTCAGGCGCTGGCGGGGCGGCGCCTGAGTGATGAAAACCAACGCCTGCGCCGCCGCTTGAGCGTGCGCGGCCTCAGTGGTCTGCTGCGGGGCGAGAGCCGTCAGATTCGCCAGCTGCGTGAGCGACTGCTTGAATTGCGCGGGCACCCGGCGCGCGTCTGGATCAGCGGCGAGGCGGGCAGCGGGCGCAGCACTCTGGCGCTGGCACTGGCCGAGCATGCGCCACCTGCTGACGCGCCGCCCTCAACTGCCGCCATGCCGACGGCGGCGACGGCCTTGCTGGCGCGAGTGGAATGCGCGCCCCTGTCGCAAGCCAGGGCAGAGGGCGCGGAAGCACTGGCGAGCGCGATCGAGGATGCGCTCGCGGCATGTCCTGCGGCTAATACCTTGCTGCTGCATGAGGTGGACCACCTGAGTGGCGCGCAATGGCAGTGGCTGGAAGGCTGGATCGCCACGCGTGAGGACGGCGCCCGTCAGGCGCCACGGCTGGTGTGCAGCGCGCAGTGCAGCGGGGGCGACGTGATGGCAAGTGGGCCGCTGACGCGCACCTTGGGGCATGCACTGGCCGAGATCGAACTGACGACACCCGCCCTGCGCGAGCGGCGCGAGGACATCCCGTTGCTGATGGCCCATTTCAGCCGTCAGGCCGCCGAGGTGCATGAGGTGGAGGCGCAACCCTTCGCCAGCGGTGAGCTGGCCGCATTGATGGCGGCGGACTGGCCGGGAAATCTGTGGCAGCTGCGCCAGGCCGCCAGTCGCCGTGTGGTGCTGGGGGAATTGCCCACCGCGCGGCAGTCATCCGCACCGGGCAGTGCCTCAGCGGAGGAGGGCGCAGGCGAGACCGGCAATGGCGCGAGCGATGAGGCGCTGGCGAGCAGCGAGGAGCATGGGCTGGCGGCACAGGTGGCGATGTTCGAGTCGACCTTGATTCGCGCCGCCTTGACCCGCGCACGCGGCAACATCGCTCAGGTTCTGGAGGAGCTGGCACTGCCGCGGCGTACGCTCAATCTCAAGATGCACAAATACGGGCTGCGCCGTGAAGACTTTCGTCATGGCCATGATGATTAGGCGAACTGACCGTCACCGCTGCCTGTCGAAGGTATCCTAGGGCTGCGTCGGGATGCCGCCCGTTTTGTCATGAAGTAACATCCTGCCAATCCCTTCCTGTCGTCCCCGTGACGTTCTGCCGGAGTTTCCCGATGTCTGTTGCTGTTCATCGCCTGGTGGCGGCGCTGTCGTCCGCGCTGGCGCGTTTCCCGTCTCGTCACAGCCTGCGCCCCGTAGCCTGGCTGACGCCGTTGCTGATGCTGGGCACCCTGGTGGCCAGTCAGCCCGCCGCCGCGCATCCGCACGGCTGGGTCGATCTGCGGGTGACGCTGCGCCTCGATGACCAGGGGCGGGCCGTCGCGATGCGCCAGTATTGGCTGCTCGACCCCTTCTACAGCCTGACGCTGCGTCAGGAGCTGGCCGCGCTCGAGGACGATACCAGCATGGAGCAGCGCCTCGATGTGCTGGGCAGCGAGATTCTGGCCAATCTGTCGCAGTTCGATTACTACACCCATGTCACGCTGGACGGCGAACCCGTGGCGCTTGGCAAGGCGACGCGCCAGACCACCTGGCTCAAGGGCGAGCGTGTCGCCTTCCAGATGGAGCTGCCGCTGGCCGAGCCGGTGGCGATGGCTGGCCATACCCTCAGTTATCGTATCTACGACCCCACCTATTACATCGAGATTCTGCATGACCCGGATGCCATCGCCGTGCAGCAAGGGCTGGTGGTGAGCGGGCTGGAAGGGCAGGACTCGGCGCTGAGCTGCACGCCGGGCATCACGCCGGCCGACCCGGACCCGTCCAAGGTCGCCGAGGCCTCGATGCTGGATATCAACGCTACCGCACCGATGGATATCGGCCAGTACTTCGCCGAGGTCGGCAGTGTCAGCTGTGAGGTGGCTGATGAGCAGTGAGCCGAAGGACACCAGCGGGCTTGGCGATATCAAGAGCCTCAAGGGCATGCGTGATGGCCTGCTGAAGCCGGCCTCGTCGCGGGGGCGGCGCCTGGCCGGCTGGCTGGCGGTCGGCTGCGGGCTGCTCGTGCTGGGCATGGCGCTCTGGCCAGGCCTGGTGCAGGGCTGGGGCGAGGCGCTGGGGTGGATCTTCGCCGAGCAATCGCGTTTCCAGCGCTCGCTGGGGCGCGCCATGAGTGAGCTTGCCGCGCATCCCGGCACGCCCTGGGCGCTGATCGGGCTGTCCTTCGCCTATGGCGTGCTGCATGCCGCGGGCCCCGGGCATGGCAAGGTCGTCATCAGTACGCTGCTGGTCAGCCAGCCCATCGTTCGGCGCCGTGCACTGTGGCTGTCGTTGCTGGCGGCCTTGCTGCAGGGCGTCAGTGCGCTGGTGCTGGTCGGCCTCGGGGCGGGGCTGCTCGACTGGGCGGGGCGCGATGTGCTCGGACAGGTCGAGAAGGTCACTCTGCTCAGTCATCTCGGGGTGCTGGTGCTGGGGCTGTTGCTACTGTGGCGCGCCGCTCGCACGCTATGGCGTGTTGTCAGGGCACAGCCTGTCTCTAGCGTGGGAGCGCCGCAGGCGCCAGCGATGCAGGGGCTGGCGTTCGAGCCGTCGCCTGGCCGCGACCACTCACATTCTCACTCTCACTCTCACTCTCACTCTCACTCTCACTCTCACTCTCACTCTCACTCTCACTCTCACTCTCACTCTCACTCTCACTCTCATTCTCACGGCCACGCTCATTCACACGGGCATGACTGTGGTTGCGGCCATGCGCATGGCGTGACGGCGGAGCAGGCCAGTGGCGACTGGCGCACCATGGGCATGGCGGTGCTGGCGATCGGCCTGCGGCCGTGTTCCGGCGCGATTCTGGTCTTGCTGGCCGCGCTGGCGCTGAACATGGTCGGCAGTGGGGTACTGGCGGTGCTGGCGATGTCATTGGGCACCGCGCTGACGGTGGGTAGCGTGGCGATGGCCACCTTGATCATGAAGGCCAGCGGACGGCTGGCGGCGGCCGGCTCGCGCCTGGGTGGGCCGCACTCAAACGGCCGCGCGCGTCGTCAGTGGCCGTGGGCGGCGCTGGTCGGGCTGCTCGGCGGCATCATCATCACGGTCTTTGGCGCTTTGCTGGTCGCCAGCAGTCTCAAGGCGCTGGACTCTCCCACCGGTCGCGGTGCTTCGCCGTTTGATCGCTCGGCGCCGGGCACCTCCCTCCAGAGCCCTCTGGGCCCGAGGTCTTCAGGGCAGAGCTCAGGCGGCGAGTGAGGTCTGCGGCGTCGCCCTAACTACGTAAGCGTTCGGGCATCACCGCTTGCGAGTGATCACGCAGTATGCTGCCAATGATGGGGCAGAAGTTCGTGCACTTGGCTAGCCTTTTGGGTCGGCAG
>JGI24005J15628_10002121_pt1 | contig 10263 bp, 7 predicted proteins | sample LinPmetageLP40_FD_15628 | JGI IMG/M metagenome (IMG submission 15628) | reverse complement strand
TGCCTCGATCATGAGATCAAAATAGAATGCTTGCCCGGGGCAACTGCTTTTGTTCCAGCCTTGGTAAAGTCAGGATTGCCGACAGAGAGCTTTGTCTTTGAAGGATTTTTGCCGCACAAAAAGGGAAGAAAGACAAAGTTGGAGCAACTAAGTGAAGAAACTAGAACCATAATCCTGTATGAATCTCCTCATAGATTGTTGAAAGCATTGGATCGATTAATCGAACACTGTGGTGAGGAGCGGCAAGCTTCTGTATCTCGCGAAATCTCCAAACTCTTTGAAGAAACAGTCAATGGAACCCTTCAAGAAATCAAAACGCACTTTGAAGCTAAAAAGGTGAAAGGAGAGATTGTCATGGTCATCGCTGGCAAAGGAAAAAAATCATGAATCTAGCACAAATACTACAACCAAGTATCAAGTTGATCAGGCAAGTGGGTGAATTCATCCATCAAGAGAGCCTCACTTTCAGTACATCCAGTATCGAAAAGAAGGGTTTTAATGACTTGGTGTCCTATGTTGACAAACAAGCCGAACACCAGCTTGTAGATGGGTTAAAAAAAATATTGCCAGAGGCAGGTTTTATAACAGAAGAAGGAACATCTACTGAAAAGGGGGAGTTGTACAATTGGATCATTGACCCGCTTGATGGCACTACGAACTTTACGCATGGGCTACCAGTTTATGCCGTCAGTGTTGCGCTGATGTGTCGAGATAAAATTGTACTAGGTGTAGTGCATGAAATCAATCGACAGGAATGCTTTTATGCCATCGAAGGAGGCAAGGCGTATTGCAATGAGCAAGAAATAAAGGTATCTCCCATCGACCAATTGGGAGATAGTTTGTTAGCCACAGGATTCCCGTATTATGATTTCAAGCAAATGGATACGTACTTAAAGATTCTTAATGAGTTCATGCAATCTACACATGGACTCAGGAGAATGGGGAGTGCGGCAGTTGACTTGGCTTATGTAGCATGTGGTCGATTCGAGGGCTTCTTCGAATACAATTTGAATGCCTGGGATGTGGCAGCCGGAGCGTTCATCGTACAACAAGCCGGTGGACAAGTCACGGACTTTTCTGGTGGCAGTGATTATATTTTTGGTAGAGAAATTCTGGCTGGCTGTGCGGTGCATTCACAAATCCTCAAAGTAGTCAAAGATCACTGGGACAACACATTGACATAAAAGTTTAAAAAAAGTTGTAAATTGAATAGAAATTAAACGAACCATTATTATGAAAATGATTAGAACAATAATAGCCCTGACATTGCTGACTTTCAGTTTTTCAGGTTGTGACAAAGCAGAAGACTTGTTAGACTTTGATTTGGACTTTTCTTTGGATGAAACCTTCCCTGTTGTCTCCGAATCAGAAGGTGATGTGACTTATGAAGGCACTAGGACAATCAATATTACTGATGATGGCAACGTAAGTTCAAATCTAGATAATATTAAAGACTATGAAGTAGAAATGGTGACNATAACCGTTACAAATNTGGTGACCGATGGTACTACTAATCCTAGCATTAGCAATATGGTGTTTGCAATGACTCATTCTACAGGTAATATCACGATTGAAAGCACTTCAGTACTTAGTCTTGCCACATTACAAGCTGCTGGTGCAACGGACTTGAGTTTAGACCCAAGCATACTTCAGGCAATTAAGGATATGTTTGTGGCTGGAGGAGGTATCACACTGGGCGCAGTAGCTACGGTACAAGATGGACCTGCTAGTTTTGATCTCACTATTAGTATCGTGGGTAAGATTACAGTTGCTCCATAATTTCTGCTTGGTCTCGACCATTGAGATTTATGTTAAATTTTATCTTTTTATAGACCGATGTATTAAGTTCGCGCAGGTTATAGCGTGATGACATCACTTCACCGTATGCTCCAGAACTTCTAATAGCGATGAGGTCTCCTCTATGTGATACTGGCAGTGGAACCTGCTCTCCAAAGCAATCTGAAGATTCACATATTGGACCTACCACATCATATTTAGCGGAAGGAAGATCATCTTTACTTATATTCTCTATATAATGTTGAGACTGGTACAAGGCTGGGCGCAGTAATTCGGTCATTCCACCATCTAAGATTAAGAAGGTTTTGTGAAGCCCTTCCTTCACAAAAAGCACTTGTGAAATTAGAGAACCACATTGTCCTACAATCGACCTACCTAACTCAAAATGCACTTCTTGCTGTGGCTGCAATTTTAAATGCTTCGAGAAAGTGTCAAAATACGCTTTGAAATTGGGTATTGGGTTTTCGTTTGGGTTCTCATAGTCAATACCTAGACCACCCCCTAGGTTAATAAGAGAGATTGCTAACCCACGTTCAATGAACCATTGATTAATGTCATTGACTGCGCGGGCGAGATTTTTAAAAACTACTAGATCTGTTATTTGAGAGCCAATATGAAAATGAAGACCAATACACTGTAAATTTGGACTTTTGGAAAGCAGATCAATGACTTGGTCAAACTCCCAGGAGTTTATCCAAATTTATTCTCTTCTAACCCAGTAGTAATATAATGATGTGTATTGGCATTAATATTTGGATTAATACGTAATGCAATTCTGGCTGTTTTATGCATGCCAGCGGCTAGTTCATTGATCACTTCTAACTCATGTAGCGATTCACAATTGAAACAAAAAATATCATGTGATAACCCAATGTTTATTTCAGCATCACTTTTCCCCACCCCAGCAAAGACAATTTGATCGGATCGAAAGCCCATTTCAATTGCTTTAAGGACTTCATTGCCACTGACACAATCGGCTCCCAGTCCGTGTGATCTTACAATATCCAAAATTTGGTCATTGTTATTGGCTTTTAGTGCGTAGTGCACATGATATCCATGAAAGTCAGTTTGTACTTTCACTTCATCAAGGGTTTGATCTAGCAACCCAAGATCGTACTCGTAGTATGGAGTGTTGTTGCTCATGCTATTTGCAGGTTAACTTCTTTTTGAAAAATGTGTGTTTGTAGATTGTTTAATGCGCGCACCTTGTCATCATTTTTTACGATCAGAGAAATATTGTGCAAGCTTCCCCCATAAGAAATCATGCGAATAGGGATCTCCGCAAGTGCCGTCATTATTTGTGCACCAAACCCTACCTGAGCCGAAGGAAAATACCCAACTACACTGATGATGCTTAGTTCATTTTCTACGGTAACCTCTCCAAAAACCTGTAATTGATCAATGATCTTTTGAAGGTGTTCCGTCTCGTCTATTGTCAATGATACAGCTACTTCAGAAGTTGTGATCACGTCTATCGGTGTTTGATATTTTTCAAATACTTCAAATACATTTTTCAGAAAACCATAAGACATCAACATTCGATACGACTTAATTTTAATCGAGGTGATTCCATCTTTTGCTGCTATGGCTCTTACACCTTCATTAAATATTTGTCTTTGAATGAGTGTTCCTGCTTTTGATGGCTCAAAGGTATTCTTCAAAAGGACGGGAATATTGGCCTCTTTCGCTGGCAAAATGCTTTGCGGATGAAGTACTTTTGCACCGAAATATGCCAGTTCTGCGGCTTCCTCAAAAGAAATTGAAGCGATCGGTTCGGTATTATTTACAAATCTTGGGTCATTGTTATGCAATCCATCAATATCTGTCCAAATCTGAATAGCACTTGCGTTTGTTGCAGCACCAATTATTGCGGCAGTATAGTCACTACCACCTCGTTTCAAGTTGTCAATAGTGCCTTCATGATTTCTGCAAATGTAGCCTTGGGTGATGATTATTTGATCTGAACAATTGTTGATCAAATTCCCTAAAAGATCTTTTGTTATGCTTTGATCGGGCTCATTGTTTCTGTTCAGTCTCATGTAGTCCAACGCATTGATCAATGATACGTCCAGCTTCAGTTCTTTGAAGTAAGCGAGTATTATTTGGGAAGAAAGTAACTCTCCCACTGCGAGTATTTCGTTAGGATGAAAGTCTAATAAACTTTCATGGAATTGGTCGGTAAGGGTGTTGAGATGTTTGTTAAGTATTTTGACTGCCTGATTTTTATAATCATCATTGGTAAACAAATTACTTATAATATCCTGATGTCTTTCCTGGATTTCCTCAGCTACCAGATTGGCTTTTTCCAATTGGCCAAAGAGCAGGAATGAGTTGATTTGACTTAGCAGATTAGTAATACCTGAAAATGCTGACAATACTATTATAGTCTTATCATCTATTCCAGATATGATGTTGGCGGTTCTTTTGATGGCCTCTGCTGAACCTATAGACGTTCCCCCAAATTTTAATACTTGCATCACTTATTTTTCCACAAATAAAAGGACAGCTACTGGTTGCGTGAATTTTTTGATTAAATATTTCAAATAACATACGATTTGTATAAATTTATACATGCGTACCATACAAGAAGTCACCGAGAGGATTGTAGCTCAAACGCCATTTTGGATAGAAGCAATGGATGACAAGCTCTTAAACTTATCTTCGTTGGCCAGAAAAATCCAACCACAAGTGGAAGAGGAATTGATGAAAAAGGTCAATACAGGAGCGATAACCATCGCCCTCAACCGAATGCCAACTGGAGCTAACGCCAAAATGAAGCGCAATATTCAGAAGTTTATTGAGAAGTTGGGCGACCTTACCGTAAAGTCTGACATCTGTGATTTTACTTACTCACAATCACCTACATTGGCAGCCAAAATTGCTAAGGTGATTACAAATGCTTCAAGTCAAGGCGGCTTTTTCACAGTATCCGATGGTGTCGCAGAGGTAACCATTGTTGCAAGCAATTCACTAAGACTAATTATTTTGGATGGGATGAAGCAAGAAAAACTGATCAATGAACAAGACAAATTGGCCTCAATTACCCTAAATTTACCTAAGAAGAATATAGAACAATCAGGAATCTACTATTTCATTTTGAGGCAGTTTGCATGGGCAAATATTAATATTGTGGAGGTTATCTCCACTACAAATGAAATCACACTGGTGCTTAATCAAGACGATATCAATGCTGCATTTGTAAAACTTATGGAAATGAAAAAATAATGATACTGATGAACTCATACCCTAATTATTGTATTTTGAATACTATGAAAAATATACTGTTTATTTTGACGCTACTGCTCTTTTCTAGATGCAGCGTCAATGTTGAAGTTGACAATGATAGCTCTCAGAGCATCAAGTCAATAGCTCCTATTCTTCCAGACAAAGTGCTCAATGTCGCTTTTCTCATTGTTGATGGCGTGTACAATTCTGAGCTTGTGGCCCCAATGGATGTTCTACATCACACTATCTTTCATACTGACAAGGGAATGAAAGTATTCACAGTAGCACCAAGTTTGGAGCCTATCACTACGTTTGAAGGATTAAGAATTCTACCAGATTACAGCTATTTGTATGACTCGCTACCTATCATAGACGTCTTGATAGTGCCTAGTGCTGAACATAGTATGGATAGTGATTTGGAAGACAGTGACCTGATCAACTTTGTAAAAAACACAGGGGCAAAGGCTCAGTATATTATGTCGCTATGTGATGGCGCATTTGTGCTGGCCAAAGCCGGATTGGTCGATGGATCAGCGTCTACTACATTCCCGTCTGATATCGCAAGGTATAAAGAAATGTATCCTCAACTCACCGTACACAGTGATGTCAGTTTTGTACATGATGGCAAGATTATCACATCGGCAGGTGGCGCCAAGTCCTATGATCCAGCACTTTATCTTTCAGAAATACTCTATGGGAAAAAGGCAGCAGAAGGCATAGCAGGAGGCCTGGTGATAGATTGGAATTTATCAGAGATCAAACATGTTGTCGTCAATGATAAGTGATCTTAGTGTCAGTTCAGAAATAAAGTGTACAGAATAGGCTAAATTATTTTGTTTNCTAATAAGGCAAAAAACACAGGCATAGCAGTGCCTCCGCCAAAGCTATGGCGACACGCGGACCGCTATGACGAGTATTTTTAACGAANTTAGCAGGCAAAAGAATGGGACTAAATGTATAGTTTATTTCTGAACAGATACTTAAATCACCATAGCCCTCTTGTATATAATAATTCTCTCTTGTGATTTTTATGTCAAAGATTCCATTAGAAAACTACTATATTGCTGGATTATCAACAATGTAAGATTATGAAATATTCTTACAATGAGTTCCTAAATAATGGCAGCAGTTTTGCAAACTATAGATGGGTAGCGTATGAGAAATGAGTATTTGGTAGAGAGTAGCAGCGATGGGATTTTTGCATTCGATGAAGACTTAAAGCTTACAATATGCAATAAAGTAATCAGGAATCTTCTGGGGATATGTAAAAAAGATAGCATAAACACTCCTTTATTAGAAAGTATTGAGTTACTCGATAAATCTGTTGATTTAGAAGATCTTGAAAGTGTCCTTTTAGGAGAATCCATAATAAAAAATAATCAAATCCATCTCGATGAGGCAAATGAAGCTTACGTTCATTTCTCATTGGAGCTTTCTCCAGTGTATGATGAAAGAGACATCATTATTGGGGGTATGGGTGTACTTAAGCAAATTCAAAAATTTGAGACTGGCCTTTTCTCAAATGAGGAAGGATTATCAACTAATTCGACTCCATCTTTACTTCCTAAAATTGTATTTGATTTGGATGGGAAGCTTATGTTTTTCAATGATTCATATCGACAACTTTGGGATATTTCACCTAAGGTCGAAAAATATATGTTTGATCATTACAATTTATTTAATGATGAACAACTTGCGGATCATATCACATCTTCTAACCTGAAAAATGAAGTTCCGGAGATTTGTTTTGAAGTTCCTTTGATTAATTATAACACAAAGAAAACTGCTTTATTACGTAGGTTGGAACTAAAAAGAAAGACACTATCAGGACACATTCATCCACAAAGGAATAGTGACGGTGAAGTAAATAGTATTGAAGTAACTCTTATTGACTTAACAGGAAATGATAAGAGCAACCCTAATTTTCATCAAAAATTTGAAAAACTGACTAAAAATTTACCTGGAGTCATTTATGAATTTGTTACACGTCCTGATGGGACAAGTTACTTTCGATTTATAAGTTCCAACTGTTTAGAGACTTTTGGGATAAGTAATATTAGAATTCAACAAGAATCCAAATTACTTAGAAGCTTAATTCACACCGATGATATAGTTAGTTACTTGCAATCTGTAAAAAAGGCTGAAACCAGTTTTGATGAATGGGAGTGGGAAGGACGCTTTAATGTTCTTGGAGAAGAAAAATGGGTAAGCGGGACCTCTAGACCTGAAAAAGAGACCGATGGAAGCATCGTGAGGTATGGAATACTGACAAATATATCCGCTGAAAAGAAAGCACAAATTAATGAAGGAATAGCTCTGAAAAGACTTGAACTGGCACTTCAAGGAGGAGACTTGGGATTGTGGGACATGTATCTCAATACTGGAGAATTTGTGACCAATGATCGATTTGATAAGATTATTGGCCATTCATTAGGCGACTTGAGATCATTGGGTAAAGACTGGCTGAAAAACCTTCATGTCGATGATCGACAGCCTGCCCGCAACCAAATGATTCAACACCTAAAGAAACAGTCCGATTTCTTTGATATTGAAATGCGAGTGATCAATAAGGGAGGGACATGGGACTGGATTCATAGTAGAGGACAAGTAACAGAGTGGGGAGGAGATGGCAGGGCTATTAGGCTTACTGGAACAGTTCAGAATATCAATCAACGAAAAATCGATGAACATACCTTGTTAGAGAGTGAAAGAAGGTATCGTGATCTCATTGAATATTCACCACTCGCTATTAGTATTCACAGTGAAGGCAAAATTGTTTTTGCCAATGAGCAATCAGGGAAATTGTTGGGATTTAATTCTTCTCAGGAATTAATTGGAAGAGACGTTTTCGATTTTGTACATAAAGATGATCTGGAAGCAGTAAGACGTAGAATGCTGGCTATCTATAAAGGTGGTAGTGCTGCACCAATCGTAGAAGAACGATTCATAGATGCCAATGGCAAAGAAGTTATCGTAGAAGTTGCCGGGATTCCCTATGAATTTGAAGGAAAGCGCGCTATACAAACTATTGCCAGAGATGTAACTGACAAAAAGAAGACAGAAGGAGTGTTAAAAAGAAGTGAACAACTTCTTAGTCAGCTTTTTGAAAACGTACCTATTGGAATTGTATTGCTTGATGAGAAGAGGAGAGTTGTTCAGATCAATAAAGGATTTGAAGGTATTTTTGGGTATAGCAATGACGAGGCATTTGGACAGAGAATCAACGACTTAATTATTCCTAAAGAAGCTAGAGGAGAAGCAATTAACCTTACTAGATTAATTACAGGAGGTAAGGTAATCAAGGAGGTTGAAACCACGAGAAAGACAAAGGATGGGCGATTAGTGCCTGTGATGATATATGGGCTTCCCGTGAAAATGAAGGGTAAAGTGATTGCAGTATATGGCATATATGTTGATATGACTGTTAGCAAGAATGTCGAGGAACAACTGAAAGTAAGAAATGAAGAATTGGACAACTTTGTTTACAAAGTGTCTCATGATTTAAGAGCACCTTTATCCTCTACACTTGGACTGATCCATTTGGCAAAGTTGGAAGGCAAGGATGCTGATCTAAAGCATTACATTTATCTCATTGGAGACCGAATATTACAACTGGATAGGTTCATTGCCGATGTATTGAGTCATTCTAAAAACCTTAATCAAGAAGTTGTAAATACTGAGATAGATTTTCAAAAGATAATTGATGACAGTTTTGAGGAACTCAACTACCTACCTGGCGCCACTACCATAGAAAGGGAAATATCCATCGACAAAGCGCCATTTAAAAATGACCATTGGAGAATCAGTGAGCTACTGCGTAATTTTATTTCCAATGCTATTAAGTATCTCAATCCTGAAATTGATTCACCGCACATCAAGATCAATATTGAGATAGATGAAGAGAAAGCAGTTATATTATTTGAAGATAATGGTATTGGTATCGCAGAAGATCTTCAGCCTAATGTTTTCGATATGTTCTTCAGAGCTACAGAATATTCCGAAGGCTCAGGGCTGGGCTTGTACATTGTCAAAAATGCCATTGATAAAATGGGTGGTACCGTTAGACTGGAAAGCACACTCTATGAAGGTACTAAGTTTCACGTTTCCCTTCCGAATAAATAGTCAAATATATATACTTTTCCAAAAGAGGCTGATGCTCAATAAATTAAGTATTTTTGTCCTTCATTGAAAACAGGTTGATCCGTCTTTGGCGGATTCTTTTTATTAAAGAAACTTAGATGCAATTAATTGAAGTTAAGAGCGCTGAACAAGCGAAGAAATTTCTACTACTGCCCCTTAAATTGTATAAAGACTCCAAGCAGTGGGTACGGCCATTGGATAGTGATGTGGAGAATTTTTTCATCCCTAAGAAGAACAAGACATTCCGTAACGGAGAATGTACAAGGTGGATTCTTCAAAATGAAAAGAATGAGACCATTGGACGAATAGCAGCTTTCGTAAATCATAAGACCGCCAATAAAGATAATGATCAGCCCACAGGTGGCGTTGGATTATTCGAGTGTACCAATGACCAGTCAGCAGCCTTTTTGCTTTTCGATGAAGCTAAAGAATGGTTGACTGATAAAGGAATGCAAGCAATGGATGGGCCGATCAACTTTGGAGATCGAGATAAATGGTGGGGATTATTAATAGATGGGTTTGACCAAGAACCCAACTACTGCTGCAATTACAATCCGACTTATTATGTAGACTTCTTTGAGGCCTATGGATTCCAGATTTACTTCAAGCAATTCACCTATAAGAGAATAATCAAAGACCCCTTTCATCCAAGGATTCAGATGAAAGCCGATAAGATATTTGAAGATCCAGGATACACTTTCGAACACCTCAAGAAAGATAATCTCGATAAATACACTGAGGACTTTAGAATAATTTATAATAAAGCTTGGGCTGCTACGCCAGGCGTAGCCAATATGACTGGACCACAGTCTAAGGCGATCATCAAATCCATCAAACCGATTATGGATGAGAAGATTATCTGGTTCGGTTATTATCATGACGAACCTGTTGCGTTTTATATTAATTTACCGGAGATGAATCAAGTATTTAAATACTTGAATGGAAAACTAAATCTTATTGGTAAGATCAAGTTTATGTACCACAAGTGGATGAAGACTTGCAACAAGATGTTTGGTTTAGTATTCGGGGTAGTTCCTGAACATCATGGCAAAGGAGTGGAAGGTGCTTTGGTCATTGCTACCGCTAAAATGGTGCAAGAGA
>JGI24005J15628_10002117_pt1 | contig 10275 bp, 16 predicted proteins | sample LinPmetageLP40_FD_15628 | JGI IMG/M metagenome (IMG submission 15628) | reverse complement strand
TAGAGAAGGACGCCTAGCTTTAGAGGAGGAGCTAGGCTATCGAGTATCTCAATTCAAACTTATAGATAAGCGGATAGATAAGAGGTTGCGGAAGCTGTCAAAAGAAAAGAAGAGGCTAGAAGCCAACCCAATAATAGATCCTTTGCTTCGCTATGAGCGTATTGAAATCATTAGTTCTCAGCAAGAACTTCTCTATGACGAATACAATATGAAGTACAAAGAACTGACCAAATGAAAGCTAAAAAGCTCCAGCCAGGATCTAAGTATGAAGCCCTAGATCTAGACAATGATGGCGAAGTTTCTGATCACGAAATACAGCTATCAAAGGAGCTACAGCAACTCGAAATATCCAACGAGAGGGCGGATGCACAGAGGGCTATGAGTTGGTTCGCTCTCTGGGGAATGCTCCTGTATCCCTCTCTGGTGGTCTTCAGTAGCTGGGTAGGGCTAGCACAAGCAGCCGACATATTGGGCGATATGGCTAGTGTTTACTTCGTGTCGGTAGCAGGCATATTGGCTGCGTTCTTTGCTGCTCAAAGCTTTCAAAATAGGAGCTAGTAGGCACATTTATCAACCGATCACAAATGGGGAAAGTCCGCAAAAAAATAAGGACTTGTTCCATTTGGAATTTTTGTTTCTTAAAATTTACTTAATAAGGAGTAAATGATGAACCTGAACGGTGAAGTAGAGCGCCTACAAGACGATCCTTGCAGCGGTTGGTGTACGACAAGGCAGTGGGGTGACTCACGGTGCAAGGGCTGTGGCAGATACGAGAATGAGATTTCTCAGTGGGGGTCGCTCGGTGAGATATATCGGAAACTGAGAGTGCTAGAGAATAGCGAGGAAGGTTACCCAATCCGCCACATGAACAAGAAAGGCTGGAGACCTGTCCCAGTAAATCTAATCGAACTGCCGTGATCATGATGTTTCTTCTTGTTGTCGTGGTAGACAACCAGAAGCTAGAAGAATCTTTCATGTTTAGGGATTTACGCAGATGCAACTATTTCGCCCACCTCATCGAAAGTGGCAAGACAGAGTTCAAGGATAGGCATCGTGGGCAAGCTAATATCACAGCTTACTGCATCCCAAAATATGGCAGTAAAAACCTAAAAACGTGGGATTAAGTGTCCCGTCTCTCGATCACGCTGACGGGCAAGCGCTAACAGGCATGAACACCTTGATCTATTTGTTCTTAAAGATCTGCTTCCTTCACGAAAACACCAGCAACCATGACACCCTTGCGGTCCTTGATATCTCGATAGGCATTTGTCAAAGCTTCAACTAGTTGAATATTGTTCCGCATACAGATGTTTATTAAGACCACCATAATATCGCCGATGTCGTCAACGACAGACTCGCCTTTACAGATATGGTCGGATAACTCACCAACCTCCTGAATTAGCTTCGCTAGCTGATCTTTGTCACTGGAACCATGAATCAGGTTTCGGTCTAGATGCCATTGCTGGACCTTTGCCTCTATAAAATCGATCGTATGGTCCCAAGGAACCGGCGTCCTGTCATAGTCCATGCCCATATCCATGCCTGGTCTGGGATTCCAATTATAAATGCTCTCGTATTCGCTCATATTTACTTTCCTTGTGTAGTTAAATGTGTAGTTCAGTGTGTAGCTCAGTGTGTAGTTTCAACTTTAGGACCACGTTTATATGCTGGGTATCCGTCCATAGTCAGGACTGGGTTACCGTCTTCGTCCACACGGAACCGCTCAGGGCTAAGATTGAACTCATGCCATCTACTGTCGTCCGTGCCAGAAAAATCTGCGCCTACGATAGTAGGGGGCGATTTCGGTGTAGACATTTGCTCTTCGGATAGACCACCGTTATCCATCGAATCCTTCCTAGCCGCCATGAAAGCGTCTGCTAATTCGTAAGCGTATTGCGCTAATTGGTAGGGGATAAACTGCATATCCATCTCTACTATTTTTGCGTATTCATGCTCGTAAATCTTCTGTGCGACAGAGTCGCGTAGTTTGGCATTGCTGCCGTTATCGAAACTCAAAATTGACATCTATGTTAATCCTATAAAACATGTTAAATTGAAGAAAAAGTAGAACTCGTAACTCATTGTTTTTAATGAACTTTTTCAAACATATTATATTTAACATAATATATGTTTGATTGGTTCTCATCAATATATACGGTAAATCCGCATATATTAAGTGTGAAAGGGTCAGCTACGACCACTTCACCATCCCTTCAAAACCCTGCACTGCCTTGCGTTTTTGCTCATCTTTTATGTGAACATAACGCTGCAACATTGCAGTATTCGACCAGCCCCCAAGCTGCTGGATCACCATCTCCGGAACCTCGTTTCGCATGTGCCATGAAGCAAACGTGTGCCTCAAAGTATGGAAGCATGTTCCTTGTGGAAGTCCGGCTCTTACTACCGCTCTTCGCCAAGCCCCATCGCAAACATTAACGCTGGGTTTGTTGGTCCGATCTTTTGCAAAAACAAATTCAGACCGGCGAATGCCGTCACTTTCCCTTCTCTCTGCGCGAACCAGACGTCTGAGAATTACATCTCTTGCGTCAGCATTCAGTACCGTCCGGAACTTTTTACCGTTCTTGGTTTTGATACTTTCTATACTGATTTCCCAGTAGTCTTTCTCAAGCTGGTCCCAACGAAGGTGTGAGCAATTGGTCTTTCGTAGTCCGGTGTTCACACCAAACATAACCAAATCTCTTCTCCATGGGTCCAACTCACTGATCAGCGACTCGACCTCACTAGGTTCGAGGAACTGGTCTCGCTCTTCACCTTTCGGAACTTTAATTACCGGAACTTTCTCAAGCTTCCCAGCTTCATTCGCCCATCTAAGTAATGCTTTGAGATATCCAAGATGGTTGCTAATCGTAGACTTAGCGTAAAGACCACCAGTCCTGGTTCTTCTGGTTGCTAACCAGTGATGCAGGTCGTCGATAAACATTCTGTCGATTTCGTTCAAAGGCTTATCACCAATGAATTCCTTCAATCGTTTTAGAACGCTTATCTTATTGGCGTCAGGCGCTCTGCCTTTGTCCGAAAGCTTTCGCTCATACCGCTCTGCGGCTTCGATAAAACTCATTTCACTCATCAATCAATCTCCAAATTGATAAGTTCTACTCTTTCTTCTTCGGTGACTATACCCCAGTGAGGGCGTAGATTGCGAATCGCAAGATCTCGAACTCTTTGTTTTAACTCATGCTCTGTCATATGACGATCTTCGACTATCCAGATGTGATTGCCGCTATCGTCTGTAGCAAACTTATTTGATCGACCGTTTACTCGTTTCCGATGAACTGGTCTCCAATATTTCCTTGCGAACAAAACCCAAACCGGATCTGGAGAGGGGTCTTGCGTAAACCCTAAAGGATTCTTCAGAACGTCTTGACTCACTACTGAACCGTAGGCTCGTCGCCTGAATCTTTTGCCATAGGCTCTGGCAGCAATTTCCTCATATCGCGTTCCATATCTTTCACTCCGCGAGTGATAGCCTCCATGGTCGCAGACATCTGACCGATAGCGTCATTAGCTCTCTGAATCTTAATGATCAAATCCACACCTAACTGCGGAATGTCCGAAACTAAATATTTTTCCCCATCTAAAACAAGGTGTTGTTGCTCTTCCATTTCTTTCCCTTTTTTCTAATGCCCCGTCTAGAGCGATGTACTAAAACTGACTTTGGACAATCGAAGCTCCAGAGAGCGTCGAGGGCGTGAAGGTGAGCGTCGATCTGCATGATCTCCCCGCAACTAGCACAACTAGCCTCATCAGTTTTGTGGTTACTTTTTTCAATCGCCAATAGGCGGATATCTGTGTCGATCTTTTCTAAAGTGATCACATGGTTCAGTCGCATATCCTCTTCCGTAACTTGCTTTTCCCCACTGGAAATAACACTAACGATTGCGTAACTTGGCACGCCTCTAGTTATCCGTCCGACGTAGAACTTAAAGTCATAAGTCTTCTCTAAGTTATCTACGTCGAGGTTTTTGCCAAGATAGATTGACTGATGCGTATGTGTTCTCAGCTTCAGCATTTAAAAAGGAATGTCTTCCGCAAATGGATCTTCTGCTGGCTGTGCTGGCGCGGCTACGGGCGCTCGTTGAGCAGGTAGGTCGCCGTTTTTCTTATAGTCCTTGAACGCTCCAGACTCTTTCGTCCAGATATCTTGGAGTTTAATTACGCCTAAGCCGCTGCTCGTGGTGTCCCTGTAGCCCTTCCAATTAAGCCTCACAGATTGACCCTCTCCGGCATCCACCATGGTTTGCAGGTAGTTAACTAGGATCTGGTCGACCATTAAAAAACCATCATGCGTCGGCGTGGGGGCGTCCTTTAAAAAAGCTGTGTTGCCACCCTTGGCGGCTTGTGCGTCCATTCGAGCCCGTTCAGCCTCGACCTTCTCTTTGGGCAGTTGATAAATTCGTGCGTTTCCTGCGTGTACTTCAAAATTACTCATTGGTTTCCTCTAAGATTATTTTTGCTCTCTTGGTATCGCTCCGGCGGAAGTCGTCGGATCGTTTACCTTGTTTAGCGAGCAGATCCTCGCCATCAACAGCATCAAAAGCTTTGGAATAATCGATCGTTCCTTTACTTTTAATGATCTGTATTTTTACGGTTCCGTTGGTCACGGATGCGTCGTACTTATCGCCCATAGATTTTCTGAGCGTTTCGATTTCTTGTTTGATTTCAGCGACCCGTTTTAGCTGCGGTTCGATCGAAGCATCAATTTCTTTTTGCTCAAACGACAGTTCTTGTATGCGGTCTATATCGGCGTCTTGCACGTCTTTATATTTAGAGGAATCGTTATCGTCTAAATACTTTGCCGCTGTTTTAGGGTCGTTAGCCTCATCGAATGCGTGGTTTAACCATGCGTGATAGAGGTCCAATCGAGTGACTTTATCGACTCTTGGTTTAGGCATCAGTCGACCAGGCAACATCTCCGTAAGCCAGTTTGGATTTCGTTTTAGCTCATCGATGTGATAGACGTCGGGGCTGATATAGCAGACGAAGTACAAGTGATCGAGGTCGCAGACTTCCATGTGATGCATGCACTGCGTAAGATATTGGGGTTTATCGTGAACAGAGTAGGGCTGCTTTGTGTACTTCGTGAAGGGGCATTTAACCTCACCGCCGCTGGACAAGCCCCATCGCCTGTCGATTGAACTCATGAGCCAGTCGTGCGCTCTGTGAATTTGGTAGGGCTGATCCCACCCTCGATCGCCAATGCCCTTTAATTCTTCAAACCATTCAATCGCGATAGGCTCTGTCTTCGTTCCGTGCGCTACCGCTGGTATATGACTAAGGTCTTCGTGTATCCCATGAATCGAGCGCACTTTTTTGCGAAGCCACTGCTGCTGTGACTCGTGTGGATTGACGCCCTCAATAGAGCCAGTATCAGTGCTTGTGACCATCCTTGGTCGCATTTCAAGCCATTCTTTATCACCTTGCTGCATTGTTAACCTCCCAGTTTTTCTCCTTGCATAGGGAAGTCCATCGGGCTGAGGTGTCGTCGTCTAGCTCAGTACCTTTGATGGCGGTTTTATATTTGGTTGCAGCCGTGTGAGCTTCTTCTCTAGTGGTGTGCTTTTGAACATCAGCCCACATAGCAGTCCTCGGATCTTGTTTCGACCCATCCTTCTTCTTAGCTACGGTCTTAGCTTTAGTAGGCGCTTCTACGGGCGCGTCCTCGCCGTACAGGGTGCAACCCAACCCGAATTCAGCTAATGCCCTCGTGCGCAGCCGCAGCTTGGTATTGTGAACGTCAGCAGCATTTGGGTTAGTGATTAGCTCAAAAGAATTGGCTTTGTAAATTGGAAGGCTAGTTTTGATGGTTTCGTTTGCGATCGTCATGTTGATCGAAACGTATCCAGTGCCGTCTGGCATGAGAAAATAATCCAGCCCCTCGAAAGATTTTTCAAACTCAAAAAAATAATCAGGGAATCTAGAAATAACTTCTTGGTGTGCGTCCATCCAGTTGAGGTATTTATAACCCTCATCGTTTGTACGCAGAAGTGGATTGATATCCACGTTTGAAAGTGTTCTGAAAACGTATGACATTGGCTCCTCCTAATTGCTTAGGAGAAGCGTATCAAACTATAACGGAAAATAAAACGCTAAATTAGGAAAAAATGTTCGATTACGCTAGATTCTAGTTCGAGATCTGCTTTTTTAGAACGATCCAACAAGTCTCTAGCGCTTTTTTCAAACATTATTGTCGTCACGAAAGTAGACCCCTCAAAGGTTTTCGCTCGGTGCATGACGGAAACGAACACCAAATAGTTCTGTGTGTCGTTTACCGTGCGCCTCAAGCAGTGCGACTGTCCGCCATAAACCTCGCAACAAATATCGCTCATAGCTTTTTTGTTTCGCGCTCCGTCTATATCGATAGACGTGAAACCTTCATATATCTGGTGTACGGTTTTGCTTTTTTTATATCGGTGTACCTCGTTATCGCTTGAAATTACCGTGTAATTTGAGTCAGTGATAAACGTATAAACAGAATGATTCTCTCTATCGAGCGTAGTCCATACTTCTTTATCCTCTGACCCTATCGGCTCACGGTAATTCGCGAACTTAACAGTTTCTAGATTTGGAGTGTAAATATAACTCTTTCTGAAATTAGCAAAATTATTTAGCACTTCTACCATATCTGGCATTCCATCCTCCCATATCCCTATTTTATTTTTATTTTTATTCGCTTATTTTGGAGATCACTGTAAGCGTTTCGGCGATCGCCTTCTGCGATGCTTTTTCGCTATAGACTAAAGCGACGAGGTCTGTACGCTTCCTCATACTGAGCGTATTACCAGCGCTTTCAAACGCACTCACTGTCTGCAACGCCTCGTTCAATCGCTCCTTATCGAGCGTTTCAATCGGCGAGCCATCGCTGCGCTCACCACTGACCCAGTAGTTCATATCTATGCCGTAGCGTTTACAGAATTGATGCATTAAACCAGGATCTTTTGGTAGCGCACCAGACAGCCATCTAAAAATGGTAGTCGGGCTGCAACCTAGCTCCTTCGCTATTGCTGCTTTGTTGTAAAAACTAACTTTGTTTCTGCTGAGTTCAGATTCTAGTCTGCCTTTCACTTCTTCAGGCAAATATGGTGTTTTGCTTTGTGAAGTCATNTTTTCCTACCCCCGTAGGTTGGTTTTAATTTNNAAACGGTTTACTCGTTTCATTTGCCACTTCTTGACGCTATCACCTGAAACAGTTCCAAAGCAAGATTTTATTTCGCAATTAGAACTTTAACTGCGTCAGACCCCTTGAATCTGCTGAATCATTTGTCGTATGATCNTCAAACGATAGCGGGGTTTAAGAGGAAGTTTAGTTGGATTATTCAGAAAAGGCAGGAATATTGTCGGCGGTTACAAAACCGATTTCACTCGAATCATTAGGTTTGTTGGTCTGGTTAAGCCAGCAAAGTAAAGCATTCAACGTATCTATCCGAAGTCTCTCAGCNNGACACGGCAAATGCAAAACAAAGATATCCAGCATGTTGGATGAATTAATCGAGACTGGTTGTCTTGAGCGGATAGACCGCTTTTCTAAAGGTAAACGCTCATCTGAATACCATGTCCTTCTCACAGGGACGTGTCCTTCTCAGAAGGACAATATAGATATACCTATAGTTAAAAGTAAAACAAAGAGTAAGAGTTTAACTATTAGCGATGCTATAGAAATGCGTCCGGAGTCTATTCCTGAAGGCAAGTGGGCAGAGTATTGGGAGTACAGATTCGCCAGCAACAAACCTAAAACGAAACAAACGATCAAACTCAATGGTGGCGTCATGGAGTTAGCTCAGAAGCAGGGCATTCTGTCTGAGCTTGTGGACACAGCGATCGGGAATGGTTGGGCTGGACTACAGAAAAGATATCTAGAAGGTATCGCAGATCAAGCGAAGAAAAGCCAAGCGATAGACAATCAGTTTCGAGGTGTTGAATGAACATTCTCGAAGTCAAACAACAACTGGCGGACCAAGCTGACCAGATAGCTGCTGACCTACTGCCACTCGGCAAACGTGATGGCAAGAATTGGCGAAACGGATCGACTGATCCGAGTGATCCTGGTCAAAGCCTTGCGGTGTTTATCGATGGCAGTACTGCTGGGCAGTGGAAAGACTTCGCGACTGACCAAAGCGGGGACTTACTTGATCTGATCATGGAGGTCCGAGGCATTAGCCTGAAGGATGCGCTCGACTATGCGGTAACTGAGTACCGCTTAGACGTCGAGAAGCCTTACGTTAAAAAAATTCAACGGGCGGAAAAACCTAAAACCCCCGCGAGGGTACCTGACCGCTCGAATACGGGACTTGGCAGAACTTTCCTCCAAGATCGTGGATTCACGGACGTAGACAATCTGTTCAGCACCTACGGACTTAGAGAGATCGAGGCTGAGAATGCAAGTAACGGGGAGGTAGACCTATGCCTTCCATACGAGCACTTCACTGGACTACTGACTACTAAGCGCAGGGTCATAAATCACAAGCTCTACGGCTCCAGCAAAACGAAGTTCATTGCTGCCGGTAACCAACTATGTCTGTTTGGTTGGCAGACGATCAGTGATAACGATCGAGAGGTGGTCATCTGCGAGGGTGAGTTCGACCAGATGGTACTCAGCCAAGAGTGTGGCATCCCTGCACTGAGCATTCCCACTGGGGCTGCTGGTGGATCGTGGCTCGACTTTGAGTACGACAACCTTGCCCGATTCGAGAACGTGTTTATCTGCTATGACCCTGATGCTGCCGGTCAAAAGGGTGCGAAGGAGTTAGCCCAAAAGATCGGGCAACGCGCCCGAATAATGAAACTTCCTGACGGCGATCCAAACGACTTACTGAAAAAGCATGGCAAAGCTGGCTGCGTGAAGATCGTGCGCGACGCACTGGAAGAGGCGCGTTGGGGTAGCACCGATAAAATAAAAAACGTATCTGAATTTAACGACGCAGTGCTTGCACGATTCGATCCTGATGCTGACGAAGAAGCAGGTTGGTCGACGCACTGGGGCAAGGCGCAAGGCAAGCTGTTCTTCCGTCGAGGTGAGCTCATCATCATGAACGGCGTCAACGGTCACGGCAAATCGATGGTGGCATCTCAGCTATTACTAGACGCTGCATTAGCCGGTGAAAAATGTTGTGTAGCTAGTATGGAAATGAGGGAAGACCGTCTGCTTGAGCGAATGATTAAGCAATGCGGCAACACAGGAAACCCGACAATCGAATGGGTGCAAAAGAATTTCGACTGGATCAGTGAGTGGATGTACCTCTACGTCGACATCGCTGCTAGAGGGAAGACGAAGGAAGAGATCCTCCTCGACAGTCTCGACTACGCTTGGCGTAGATACGGCTGCACAACATTCCTGATCGACAGTCTCCAGCTTTGCGGCAACTTCGAGGAAAACCTTAACGGTCAACAAGCCTTCATCTCCAAGCTTGTCGAATTCAAGCTAGAGCGCGACGTCACTATCTTTTTAATTACCCATGCGAAAAAAAGCCCAGATGAATACCAGATGGGCGGCAAGTGGGACATTAAAGGATCGTCAGGCATCTCAGATTTAGCCGACCAAGTATTTACCGTCTTCAGAAACAAGCGCAAAGAAGAGCACCTCGATTTAGTTGAGAGAGGGTTCGATGAAGCCAATCAAAAAATTGTGGACATGGCTGATAGCTATCTGATCTGCCACAAAAATCGTCATGGACATTGGGAAGGCAAGATGGGTTTCTATTTCAACCCTAAAACTTTCCGTTACGAATCGTCTGCAACCATGAAAAGCCGTGACTATTTGGAGATGAGAAATGATAAACGCTGAAGAAAACTACGCACATAAATTGCGCGGTGCTGGAGAAAGAAATGCCAAAGCGGAGCAGGGCGTCGCAGTTGCGGAAGCAGAGGTCAAGATGGTTGTCGCAAAGTCAAAAGTCACAGCCAGCATGCGCGGACACAAAAGCAATGCAGCCCAAGAAAATTTTGCAGACGAACAGCAAGACGTCTTCGACGCAAGACTGCGGGTTGGAGTTGCCAAAGGTGAGTTAGCTGCTGCGAGAACTGAAGTGCTGGCTTGTCGAATGGAGTTTGACGAATGGCGCACAAAGATGGCGACTCTGAGAAAAGAACAGGAGATTTACAGAGCATGAACGAAAGTCAGAAATTTTACATACGAATCGCAGTCCAACTTCATAAAGACGACGTCGCGGACATGGATGACTTCGACGCAGAACTGAATAATTTCGTTCACGATAACTTAGTCGACATAATTCAGAACCCTTTGACAGATATTTTTGAACT
>JGI24005J15628_10002114_pt1 | contig 10279 bp, 14 predicted proteins | sample LinPmetageLP40_FD_15628 | JGI IMG/M metagenome (IMG submission 15628) | reverse complement strand
TATCACGTCCGACCGGAGCGATAGGGGGCGGGTGGTATCCCGAGCCACCAATATCCTAGGGGCGGAAAGTCTACGGACGGCCGGTCGTCGGTCGGTCGGGGCGGGGCAACCGCGAACCTCGACCGATAACAACGGACNNNCNNTCGTCGGTCGGTCGGGGCGGGGCACCCGCGAACCTCGACCGATAACAACGACCCCCCCTCCCCCCCTAACAAAACCCGAACTTCGCCCGCTCGCTGTCATAAATTACTTTGCCACTCGGTCGGGGTTACTTTGAATATATTGCTATCCCCCCCCAGAAATCGACGAGTGTTTTCCCCCCACTCCTACGGACCGTAAACTACAGTTGACGCATGGATAAACGTGCAATCCGAACCGAGTTGGTGAAATTGGGTGCTTGGACCAAGTTCTGTGCCAAGCGGAACCTGTATGAATCAGAGGGGATGAAAGCAAATGAGGCATACGAGAAAGCGGCCAGCGAACTTCTCAATCGCGAGATTAGCCCGAAGTCGGAGGCGGAACTTGACGGCGTTGTTGAGAGCGGCGAGTTCCAAGACACGGGTGCATCGACGCCGGAGTGCGTTGCATGGGTCGCCAAACACATCATGGTGAAGGATGTGCAGCCGGGTCAGTCTCCTAGTAGCGAGGCTTGGTCGATGTTGTGTTGGGCGAGGCGTAACAACCAGAACGAGGCCCAGTTTTGGGGCCAGATTTACACCAAGTTGCTTCCCAGCCGCAGTCAGTTGGATGCGGAGCAGAGGTACAAGGACGACGGCCGCAAGGTGTTGTCGGTTATTGCGAGGCTAAAGAGTGGTTGATTATTACAGCGATGTGCCCAAGGATTTCGAGGGGAACATTGAGTTTCGTCGTCAAGCATTGGATTTAGCGATTAAGGACCCGGACGCGCGCGAGGAACTTTGGATGGCGTGCAGCCGGGACCTTCTTTTTTACATCAACGTATTTGGCTGGACGTACGACCCTCGCAAGTCAAGCGGTGTTTTGCCGTTCATTACTTACCAGTTCCAAGACGATTCGATGAGTCAGATCCGGGACTGTATTCTTGAGGGCCGCGACTTGGTCATCAAGAAGAGTCGGGACATGGGTGCGTCATGGATGTTGTTGACGGTGTTTGAGTGGTTCTGGCACTTCAAGGACGGGCAGAGTTTTTTGCTTGTCAGCCGCAACGAGGATTATGTAGACAAGACCGGCAACCCGAAGTCGTTGTTTTGGAAGATTGATTTCATTCACAAGCACTTGCCGAATTGGCTTTTGCCGCCGATGACGCGTACGAAATTGAGGCTGACCAATGACGAAAACGGAAGCACTATTGACGGCGAATCTACTACTGGTGATGTGGCTCGTGGCGACCGACGGACGGCCATTGGCCTTGACGAGTTTGCTGCTTTCGAGGTGGACTCTTCGTATAGAGCCTTGGCTTCGACGCGTGATGCGACGAGGTGTCGTGTTTTTAATTCGACTCCGGCGGGGTCTAGTAACGCTTTTTACGACATTGCGCACCAAGAGTCGTTCCAGCAACTAAACCTTCATTGGTCTTTGCATCCCGAGAAGGCTGTTGGCCTGTACGAAGCCAACGGCAAAATGCGTAGCCCTTGGTACGACGGAGAATGCAAGAGGTGTGCGCATGTACAAGAGATTGCGCAGGAACTCGACATTGACTTCGCGGGTTCTGACTACCAGTTCTTTGACCAAAAAACGCTTACTAGGCACATCGTGGAGTTTGCAAAACCTCCGGTTAAGACGGGAGACATTACGGTCCACGCTGAAAGTTTGCAGGTCATGTCTTTCGAGCCGGTTCCTAACGGGCGATTGCGTTTGTGGTTTGACCCCGGGCCATCGTCGAAGGTGCCCATGTCTGGTCCTTTTGCGTTGGGGGTTGATATTGCTACTGGCACTGGTAGTAGCAATTCAGTTATCTCCATAGGTAATTGCCGAACGGGCGAAAAGTTGGCCGAGTTTGTAAGTAGTAAGACTCGGCCGGAAGAACTGGGTCGGATTGCAGTTGCTTTGGCTCGCTGGTTTACTGATGAGAGTGGCAAGGGTGCGTACATAGTTTGGGAAGCCCCCGGCCCCGGTAGAAACTTTGGGGACGTTGTTCTCGAATCCGGCTATAGAAACTTCTATTACAAAGAAGATGATGCTAAACTCAAGAAGCCGAGGGGAAGTAGAATCCCGGGTTGGTGGCCGACCAAGGACAACAAGCGTTCGTTGTATGCTGAATACAGGGACGCTTTGACCGAAGGTCGTTTTCTCAATCGCAGTAAAGACGCATTGTCAGAGTGCCGTGAAATCGTGTACACCCAGAACGGGTGGATCCAACATTCTAAAACGAACTCTTCGATGGACCCTAGCGGTGCCCGTGAAAACCACGGGGATAGACCGACCGCAGACGCCCTCTTGAACCTTGGCATGAAAAGCAAGACGGTTCAGCAGAGCAAGAAGCAGACGATTGTTACCGAAGGTTCCCTCGCTTGGCGACGACGAGAAGTCGCTTCCCGCCGACACAGAGAGGACTATTGGTAGTGCCTAAGCAGAACAGTCTTAATGACAAGATGAGCCGCCTTTCCGAAGCGATGATGTTTAGTCGTCGCAAGATGCAGCCTTTCCGGGAAAATCGGCTGCGTGCAATTCGACAGTACGTTGGAACTAACTACAGCGACAACGGGTCAAGCGACAAGGTGCCAATCAACCTGCTAGAGCAGGCAATTAACATCTATCGCCGCATGGTCGCAGCCAATAGGCCACAGGTCCTTGTTAGAAGCAAGGATATGAACCTAAAAGCAGAATCTTCTGACTTCGAAGCGGTTATTAACCACCATTTGCACGAGATGAACTTTGAAGAAACGCTCCAGCGTTGGGTTTTGGACTCAATGTTTGGTCTTGGCGTAGTCAAAGTGGGGCTTACGCCCGGTCGTGCCGGTGAAATTGACGGTTTTACTCACGACGTTGGCCAAGTTTTCGTAGACAACGTCGATTTTGAAGACTTCTGCTTCGATATGACGGCAAAACGGTGGGATCAGGCCCAATTTTGCGGCAATAGGTACACCATGCCGTACGAAATGGCCATGGACCTCAAGTTGTTTGGCAATAAGAAGTTGACCCCCAACCCTTACGTTGCAAGCACTAACGAGCAAGGCGACGAGCGGGTTAACACGCTGCAGACTGGCGGAGAATCAATTGGCCGCGAGCAATACATGCCGGTCGTTGAGTTGTGGGACGTTTGGCTGCCCTACGAAAACGTCATTGTTACGGTTCAAGCGGACGAACAGGCAGGCGGTTTCTACAACAACGAGCCTTTGCAAGTGATTGATTGGGCTGGACCCGAGATTGGTCCATACCACTTGCTTTCAATGGGTGATGTTCCCGGCAACATCATGCCTCTTTCGCCCGCCAGCCTGCTGATTGATCTTCACGAACTCGTGAACAGGCTCTTCAGGAAACTTGGCCGTCAAGCCGAGCGACAAAAGACTCTGACTGTCGTTGCGGGCGGGGCGGAAGAGGATGGTCGCCGCATTGTGAATGCTTCAGATGGCGACACCATTCTTTCTGACCGCCCAGAAGCAACGAGAGAGATGAAGTTTGGCGGGGTAGATTCCCCATCGCTTGCTTTCATGATCCAGTTAAAGGACATGTTCTCTTATCTAGGAGGCAACCTTGACTCACTTGGCGGCCTTGCTCCCAGTGCTAAGAGCGGCAAGCACGACAGCCTCCTTCGGCAATCGGCTTCCGTCCGGATTGACGACATGCAAGCGCGAACTACCAATGCGGTCCGCAAGGTGGTTGAGTCGATTGCGGACTACTTGTATTACGACCCTGCACCGTCAACCAAGGTTTACCGAGACATCCCTAACTCGGACTTGTCGGTGAAAGTGGACTTCAACCCGGACATCCGAGAAGGAGACATGCTTGATTACTCAATTGACATTGCTCCGTACTCGCTCCAGTCCCGCAGCCCCGGCGAACGGTTGTCTGCAATTAACGAGTTGATGCAAGGGGTCATCATGCCGATGTCCCAACAGTTGCAGCAGCGAGGCATTGTCCCCGACATGGATCGGTACATGGAAATCATCTCCAAGTATTCCCACATGTCCGAAATTGCCGAAATCCTCAAGGTCGCAGACTTTGCCGAACGAGAGACCATGCAGGAGATGTCCGAGATGGGCGCAGGAGGCCAGCAGGGGGCCGGTAAGCCTCCGGTTACGGAGAGGCGGTATGTGCGAGAGAACGTCTCCATGGGCGGCACACGGGCCGGTAAGGACGCAGAGATGTCCAAGGCGTTGATGGGCGGAGAGAATGCCATTAACCAGCAAGCCATGGGGGGCGAATAATGGCCAAGAAGAAACGTGGGAGCATGAAAGGTTTTAGTCAGAAGTCTGGCGACAAGCGTGCTACGAAAAAAGGCGCTGGCATGACCTCGAAGGGCGTAGCAAAATACCGCAAGCAAAATCCCGGCAGCAAATTGAAGACGGCAGTGACCGGGAAGGTCGCCAAGGGAAGTAAGGCAGCCAAACGCCGCAAGTCTTTTTGCGCTCGGTCCGCCGGTCAAATGGCAAAGTTTCCCAAGGCTGCTAAAAACCCAAACAGCAGGTTGAGGCAGGCCCGTAAGCGTTGGAGATGTAAATGAACGGGTTGCAATTCTTTCCCGACATCAAAGACGTAATTACCAACGCGATTTACGTTGAAAACATTACGCTTGACGGCGGTGCGCAAAACACAACTGTTTTTGCCCAGTTCGACGCTATGTTCGGGGCGGCAACTATTTTTGATGGAGGGTCTCCCTGATGGCAGTGCAGATTCAAGTTCGAAGAGGCACAGCCTCTAACTGGACATCGGCAAACCCAACGATGGCAGCGGGTGAAATTGGGTACGAAACTGATACGACTTACATGAAAGTTGGCGATGGCTCGACTGCATGGAATTCACTGGCGTACTTTGTCAAGCAAACGGCAGCAGGAAAGGCGTTGGTTGATGATGCAGACGCGGCGGCCCAACGCACAACGCTTGGCGTCACGAACATTGGTTCGTATACGGGGCAGATTGAAACCGCAGCGGACAAGGTCTACACCATTGACCCGGCGGCAGCGTCAGCCCGCACGATCACCGGATTCTTTATCAAGTGCGGCAGCGGCACGGTGACTGCGACTCTTAAGAATGCGGCAGCAACGGTCAAGGCCGCAAGCGTCACGACATCGAGCGGCGATCAGTCAAGCCTTGCGAATGCAAGCGTCTCGGCCAACGCGGCCGTGTCGATCACGCTGTCATCAAACTCGTCAGCGACTGACGTTCTGTTTGCCGTGGAATACACCGAATGAGTCCGCCGCGATGGCAATTCTTCCCCGCTCCTGTTTCAAGCGGAGGAGCGAAATTCGTCATCACCGGAACGGCGACGGCGGATCTCTCTTCGCGGGCACAGACCGGCGTCTCATCATGGGCGAAGTCTGGAGACGACGCGGCGGACTTCCTCGAATATCCGCATACGCCGGTCCGTTCTGGTTCCACATACATGGAAATCATGTTCAAGGTTGACGCTGGGGAAACCTACTCAAACGCCGGAGCCTTTGAGTCGGCCGTAACAATGGTCTCTGGCACAAGTTCGTTTAAGGTCGGCGGGAACACGTTTCCGCATACTGGAATCACTGAGACCCACGGTTCAGATTCTGGCACGCTCATTCGGATGCGTTGGAACGCCTCTTCCTCTGCCGTCACAACTTTTAAAAACCTTCTCGGGGCTGGAGATGCCATCGAGATCACGATGAACTGGACCACTTAGCATGAACACGATCCATCAATTCGCTTCGATCACCAAGAACCTCAGCGGGACGAGTGCAAGCCTCAACGACCTTGCGTTCAACTACAAGGAGATTGCTCCGCGTACCGATCTTGATGTTGCGCATATTGACCTGCTCGTTGCTCAGGCGCAGGCAATGATTGTTGCTGCGGAAGCCTTGAAGTCTATTGCTTACGATCCTTCCGAAGAAGGGGCTGATTGATAAATGGAATGCCCTCCTGAACTTGTTCTATTCGTTGTTGACCGAACGGAAGAAGGAGGGCTATTGCGTTCAACCGGCCACACCGAAACTGAAACTCGCCTAGTAATGGTCGATTATCTTGATAACCGAAACAACCAAGGCTCGGAGTTGTGGCTACAAGGAATAGCAACGCTAAAGAATTTGAGAGACCAAAACGCAGTCATTAAGTACCGGCAATCCGTGCCAATCGACCAATGGCTGGTTGCAAGACCTCCTGTAGATTCGCCTGTTTGTATTGAATTTGGAAACGCAGTGGTTTACTGGGAGCAAAGAGTTGATGAGAAAAGCGAGATCGATTTAGATATTTCGTGGTCGGTGGAATTGTTTGACCGTGCCGACTTAAACGAAGATGGAATTGTGGACTCAACAGACCTCGGCTTGTTGTTGCAGGGCTGGGGCAATACAAATACAAAAGCAGACATCAACCAAGACGGCGTTGTTGATGGTGTTGATCTTGGTCGGTTATTTGAAAGATGGAGCGAATAGTGCCAACTTACCGTTACAAGAATCGAGAAACCGGCGAATCCATTAGCCTGACTTGCACTGTTAACGAGATGCTAAAGCAAGAAGGCGATGATGATGGGATCTATCGGGACGAAGTGTTTTATGACCGTGATTATGCAGCAGAACACTCTCGCAAAACCACGGGCGGTTGTGGGGCTTGGCCTATGAAAAGCGACTCGGCAGGGGTACACCCAAGCCAATGTCAAGAATTTTCAGAAAATTCTGCTAAAATGGGTGTGTCTACGCAGTTTGACAGTAAAACAGGGCAAGCAATCTTTACTAGCCGTTCACACCGCGCTAAATACCTGAAGACTCGGGGCTTGCGTGACCATGACGGCGGATACGGAGACGGTTAATGGCTGAAGAGAAGAACCCCTTGGACTTTGAAGAACCAACCGACGGCGGTATGGTTGCTGCTGATTCAGAAGAAACTGAAGACATTGATGAAACAGAAGAGGTAATCGAAGAATCCAATGACACGGAAGAGAAAGAAACTCTTTCGCTAGATGTCATTGAAGAAGCCATCGGTTATGGCTTGACTTCGAGTGAAATCGAAGCACTAGGGTCTGAAGAAAATATTGCTAAGGTCTTGGCGATTCTTGATCGCAAGATTGAAGCCGCCCCCGCCGTTAAAGAATCCAGCGATTCTGTTTACGACGATGACGACGACCCATTCGCTGACCCCGATGTTGATGCCGGGGTTAACAACTCGGAACTTGCCGAACTCCGAAAGCAGGTTGAATCTCTAAAGGCTGCAGTTGAAGGCCAGAAAGATCAGCCTGACGTTAGCAAATTGTTTGGTCTGCTAGATGACGACTACGAAGATATCTTCGGGGAAGTTGATGGCGACAGAACAAAGACGCAGGACCGCAACCGCGAAAAGGTTCTCCAAGAATTGGAAACCATGCGAGCAGGTTACAAGGCTCGAAAGCGAGCCATTCCCAGTAACCGCAGGCTGTTTAAGCAGGCAGTCCGTAGCGTTTTTGGCGACCATGAGTCTAAGGTTGTCAAAAAGAAATTCACTGAGTCTGCGAAAAAGCGTCAGTCCCAGTTCTTAAACCGGGTTGATGCGCGAAGTAATCGCAAGCCCAGTGGAGACGGCCGTACAGAAGCGATTGATTCAGTCAAGAAATTCTTGTCTGAGCGTGGATATACGGATCTTAATTCGGTAGAAACTTTCGAGTGAGGTTTTAACAAATGGCTACTCTTCAGGCTGACGACATTGTCGATCTGATTACGATTACCCAGAAGGATCTGGGTAAGATGCGTTGGACGGACCTGTCCTACGATCTTCAGGAATACGTTGCGCTTCCTTCCCTTCTCCAGAAGGAAAAGGTTGCCTACGGTTCTGGTTTTGGAATGCAGTGGAACGTCATGACTGGCACCAGTGGTGCTACGAAGGACGTTGGGCTGTACGAAGTTGATTCGGTCAACGTCGCCGACGTTATGACCACGGGCAATATCCCGTGGCGGCACATGACCACCAACTACGCCATCGAGCGGCGAGAAATTGCCATGAACACCGGTGCTGCCCAGATCGTTGATCTGGTCAAGATCCGGCGTCACGACGCGATGGTTGACCTTGCGAAGCACCTTGAAAGTCGGTTCTGGGCGAAGCCCGATACCTCGGCTGACAACCTTCGAATCTTTGGTGTTCCGTATTGGATCACTTGGACCGACAACTCTTCCGCGTCACCCGACGGCAATTTTGATGGTGGTAATCCGGACGGGTTTAGTGGCGGTGCAGGCAACATTGATTCTACGGTTCACACGAACTGGAAGAATTGGTGCGGCAAGTACAGCAGTGCCGGTGACGGCACGCTTGTTGACAAGTGGCGTAAGGCTGCTACGTTTACTAACTTCAAGGCCCCGAGTGGGTCTCCTTCGTACGGCCAAGCGGCTCGGTATGGTTACTACACCAACTATGCTGTGCTTTCGGAACTTGAAAACCGTCTTGGTGGACAGAACGATAACCTTGGCTACGACATCGCTTCGATGGACGGCAGGGTTGTGTTCCGTGGAACTCCCGTTACTTGGGTTCCCCACCTCGAATCGTTCGCGGGCGATCCGGTCTACGGGATTAACTGGGGCCAGTTCAAGCCTGCGTTCCTGTCCGGCGAGTACCTCCGCGAAGAAGGACCCGTCAAGGCCAGCAACCAGCACACTGTCTTCCAGACGCACCTTGACCTGACCATGAACATTATGTGTACCGACCGCCGCAGCAACTTTGTTCTTGCTACGGCCCAGCCCGATCCCACTGTCTGATAGAAAGGAGCCATTATTATGGCACAGGGTTTTGTTACTTACGACGCAGGCGGTATGACCGGGGGCCTTGAGGCGCTCAGTGACCCGCATCGTGCGTGGACGTTTTTTGAGGATTTCACCGGCACTCCCGCTTTCCGACCCATTGCGGCGGCGGGTTCGGCCGCTGGTATTTTCCAGTACCCCGGAGTGATGATTTCCACTGATGGAACCAACGCAAACCTTAAGGTCTGTGTTGCTGGCGGCGATGCGGGTGGAAGCATTGCTGTTACGCCCGGCGACGGAACTACGGTTGGCTTGACGGCTCCCGCTGCTCTGGTTAGCCCCAACGGCGGCAAGCGTTGGTTTGTTGAAGCCAGAGTTAAGATCAACCTTATTACAAGTGGTTTTAAGTTTGGTCTGTCCGAAAGCGTTAGTCCGACTGCGGTTCTTACCGGTGATGGAGTTAGCGTTGACGGCGGTGCTGGAGTTGACCAAGTCATGGTTGGGTTTGATACCTCGACCACGACTGATGGCAACCTTGAGTATTACGTCACCAAGAACAGCACCTCGGGCAGTTTGAGTGGTGTTGGCGGCATGAGTGCTGCCGCTCAGGTGGTTGTTGACACTTACCATCGAATTGGTATTGAAGGCGATGGCGTAGGTGGTGTTCGTTTTTACTTCGACGGCAACATGCTGAATGTGACCGGTTCGGACGAAAACGGATACCTTCAGGCAGGATCTAACTGCACGGATGCACTTTGCCATCCGATGATTTGCGCGGACGACGACGAAACGACTTACGAGGTCGATTACATTTTCCTCGCATGTGATCGCTGATTAGAAGCATCTCTTCTCCCCAGCAGCCGGTGGGTGGGCCTTCGGGTCCACCTGCCGGTTCTTTACTTACGCTTTGCCTTCTTCTTCCAAGAGACACGCGCAGGCCCCTTCTTAGCCGATGTACCCTTCTTGGTACACGCAGCCTTAGTGGGCCGACAAGCCGGGTAGGGCCGCTTTGAGCCGCCCTTGGCGGACTTACGCCCGCACGCCTTGCCAGTCTTGCAATCTACCCAGCCCTTGCCCTTGTTCTGGCCAAACCACTTTTTGAGGCCGGACTTCTTTTTGGCCATTACTTACGCTTGCCCTTCTTCTTGGCCTTCTTCTTGAACTTGTCGAATCGGCTCATTGCGGAATTGATCGAGTCGGCATTCGACTTCTTCTGGGCCTTCTTCTTCTTCATTACCTTCTTCTTGCTGGGACCACGCATTGGAAAACCTTTCGCGACGGGTGTTAACGTACTTCAAGAACTCCGCCGTACAGTTCTTGTAGTAACCAGAACGCTCCAGCAATTCACTGGCATCGTTCACTTCAGATAAACGTTGTACGAAGACCATGGCGTAGTCTTCTTCAATTAGCGGTTCCCAGTCACACGCTTCGTCGTCGGGTTGGCCTGTACCAATACCCTCGCCGGGAACAAAAGGCATCAA